>Ga0206128_1000133_pt1 | contig 90164 bp, 84 predicted proteins | sample Helgoland_Spring_7_FD_148601 | JGI IMG/M metagenome (GOLD analysis project Ga0206128, IMG submission 148601) | Pelagic subsurface seawater microbial communities from Kabeltonne, Helgoland, North Sea - Helgoland_Spring_Bloom_20160426_1 | ecosystem: Environmental > Aquatic > Marine > Epipelagic ... | reverse complement strand
TTTTTACTTGCAAAAGAAAGTCCCACCCTTCCAATCGTTCCAGCAGGCAAACCTTCTTTTTCTGTTTTTTGTTTCCAGTTTTTTCCACCATCGTAACTCACATAAATATCAGACCCGTTTCCGCCAGAGGTAAAAGTCCAAGGCTTTCGATGATAATGCCACATAGCAGCAATTAACTTATTCGGATTGGACGGGTCTACCACTAAATCAGCGCAACCCGTCGTATCATTCACAAAAAGGACTTTCTCCCAAGTCTCACCACCATTAATGGTCTTAAAAACGCCCCTATCTTCATTTGGCCCCCAAGCCGAGCCAAGGCTAGCTGCATAAACAATGTCTGAATTCCTTGGATCTATTATAATTCGATGTATTGTTTTAGTTTTTTCTAAACCCGCTAATTCCCAATTTTTTCCACCGTCAATTGATTTAAAAATGCCTATACCACTGCTTTGGCTATTTCTCGGGTTTCCCTCTCCAGTTCCGGCCCAAATAACACTGGGGTTACTTGGGTCAAAAGCAACTGCTCCAATAGATTGAATGGGTTGTTCGTCAAATATAGGGTTGAAGGAAATACCCCCATTTTTTGACTCCCAAACACCACCCGATGCGGTTCCAATTAGAAGGTGATCTAAATTATTTGGGTGAACATCAATACTCGTTACTCGACCGCTCATTCCAGCCGGTCCAATAAAGCGAGGTTTCATTCCTTTCATCAAATCCATAATTGGTTCTTGACCAAAAAGGAACAACTGCAACGGAAGTACTAACAATAGCAATAAAAATTTTTTCATAGTATTTTTTTAAACAGCTCAAATGTAGCTATCGGGTATCCAACTATACAATTGACTTTGATGAATGGTGGTTAGAGCAACTCTTTTTCAACTTGGCTCCAGTCCATAAGACCACCAACATTTCTATCATCAATAAAAACATCTGCATTTACAAGCCTACTGCTTCCAGCTTTCCAATGCTCGCCTGGCTCATTCGCATTTATGGCGTAAAAATCAACGCCATTAGACTTGCAATATTGAACGGCATCTTCCAAGGTACTGCCATGACGATAGGTCCACATGATAAGCGTATGGCCAGCTGCATTGAGTTTTTTAAGTACTTCTACAGCATTTTGAATGGGACGACCAATCCGTGGATACTGATGCTCCACAATAGTTCCGTCAAAATCTACAGCAATTCTCATTTGAAAATAGAAATTATACGTTCAATTACTGACGGTTTTCCAAAGGATACTCCCTGCTCAATGCCTTGCCCGGTCATTTCCTTTATTTCTTGCCAAGCCTCTCCCCAACCCGGCATTCCTCCAATATTTTTTTCGCTAACAAATACTTCACTGTTGATTTTTCGGCTAGCGGTATTTTCAAATTTTTCTTCGGGATAACTGGCATTTACCGCATAAAACTCTACACCATTCTTTTTGCAAAAGGCTACTGCTTCCTCCAGTCTTTCACCGGTTCTAGTTGTCCACAGAATCAATTGATGATTATTTTTCTGAATTTCTATCAAGGTCTCAAAGGCAAAGATTTTAGGCTCTCCAATTTCTGGGTAGCAATCCTCTACAATGGTTCCATCAAAATCTACCGCTATTACCAAACCTCAGCTTTAGAGTTATATAAATTCGGCAGAATTGACCTTCAAATCACCGTCTAAATCGTAAATGTAAGGTGTTCCAGTTGGAATCTCCTTTTTAAGAATTTCTTCAGGGCTTAAATGTTCTAAATGCATTACTAATGCGCGCAAACTATTGCCGTGCGCCACAACAATTATGTCCTTTCCTGACTTCAATAATGGCTCGATATGCTCCGTATAATAAGGAATAACTCGTTCTCGTGTATCCTTTAAGCTTTCACCACCTGGAGGCGGAATATCATAACTTCTTCTCCAAATGTGTACTTGCTCTTCGCCAAATTCAGCAGAAACTTCCGCTTTATTTTTTCCTTGCAATTCACCGTACATTCTTTCATTGAGGTTTTGATCACGCTCTACGTGCAAATCCGACTGCCCTATGCCTTTCAGAATAAAATCCATTGTTCGGTTTGCTCTTTTTAATAAAGATGAAAAAGCAAAATCAAAATGATATCCTTTCAGCTTTTCACCAGCATTGATTGCTTCTTTTTCACCTTTCTCGGTTAAATCAACATCAACCCAACCTGTGAATTTATTTTGAAGATTCCACTCTGATTGCCCATGACGGACACAAACTAATTTTGGCATGTAATTTTTGTTTTTGTACTAACATCAAAAGTAGTTGGAGCCGTCACTAATTTAAATGCATACAGCAAGAAGATTTCTCATCTTTTAAACAGGTTTTACACTCTTATGCCCAATTCTTTCTTTTTAAGGCAAAAGGTGATCGATAAAACACCGTAATAATTCTGTTCATCACAATTAGAATTTAAAAATCATTTTAGCAATTTACAAGATTTTATTCCCACTAATTCTCTCTGAGTAAGAATCGCTGTTTATATTTGATTCAATAACACAATTATTAATTTAAACTCTTCATAAAATGGCATTTCAATTACCAAACTTAAAATACGATTACAACGCTTTAGAACCGCATATTGATGCAAGAACAATGGAAATCCATCATTCTAAACATCACGCTGGTTATACTTCAAAATTAAACGCTGCATTAGAAGGCACGGATCATGAAAACTCAAGTATTGACGACATTCTAAGGAATATTGAAGCACTTGGAACTGGAGTAAGAAACAATGGTGGAGGGTTTTACAACCATTCATTATTTTGGTCCATTATGTCTCCAAACGGCGGCGGGTTGCCAACTGGATTATTGGCAGACGCAATTGACAGTGATTTAGGTGGGTTTGAAGCATTTAAAGATGCCTTCAGCAATGCAGCAGCAACACAATTTGGTTCAGGTTGGGCTTGGCTTTGCGTAAAAGATGGTAAGCTTTCAGTTTGCTCGTCAGCAAATCAAGATAATCCAATGATGCCCGGAGTTGGTTGCGGTGGAACTCCAATTTTAGGATTAGATGTATGGGAACATGCTTACTACCTAAATTATCAAAACAGAAGACCAGATTACATTGAAGCTTTCTTTAATGTAATCAACTGGGACGAAGTAAACAACAGATACAGCGCAGCTATATAAGCGTTATTTAATACAGAATAAAAGCCCCTTTCGTCCCGATAGCTATCGGGATCGTAAGGGGCTTTTTATAGTTTAGCACATTCCTTAATGAGGTTTGTATACTCCTCAATAAACTCAGTTTTTCTTTTTAAACGATACTGCATAATCCATCTTGGATGTGGTAACACTTTAATTTCATCGAAGTAACCTTCCTTTTTATTCAGATCACTTAGGAATTTTAAATTCTTTCCTTTTCCAATACATAAGGCAACATCCCTTCTTAGAAAAGGCAACTGTTTTTCGAATTGCTCCTTTATATAAGGAGTCAACTCTTGCTCCAATTCCTTTATGTCGTAATAATTGAGATTGACATCGCGTCTCACAAAACCCAATGGAACAACTGATGAAATAAATACATCCTTAAAAAACGTAGCTGCCCCACCATAGGCTTCAATCATGTCATAAACAAACCTTGAGCTGAGTTCGTGCTTCTTTTGAAAGGAATTTTTGATTCCGCATACTTTTTCCAAATTAACAGGGTCTGTGAAACCAATTCCGGTTAGTCCCGAACCTAAGCGACCAGGATTTATTCCAATAAATGCAATTCGTTCTTTATGGTCATTATAGTATCTTGAATAAAACTTATCTATTATTTCTTTGGTTTCATTTCTTAGCAAAGGATTCAAGACTTCCACTTCGGGCGTTGAAATTGCCGGCGCTTCTAATTCATTAAAAAACTCAATAATTTTTTCTGCAATAGTCATAATTCTAACTAAAGTGCTTCATTTATAGGATAAATCAACATCATCTCTAAAAAACTTAAGGTTATGATAAGGAATTATTTATTGTTAACCATTCGAAGAATTACTTTTACACTTTAATTAAACTATGAAAAACTTTCTACTCATTTTATGCCTCTTTATAGGCTCTCATATGTTCGCTCAGGAGATAGTCATCAATGAAATCTTAACGCAGAATAAGGGTTTGGTTAAAAATAGTGCTGGAAAATCCTACGATTACATTGAGTTGTACAATTCCAGTTCAAAAACTATTGATGTATCGGGTTATTTTTTGTCAGATGATAAAGACACGCTAAAAATGTTTACCGTGCCTTCGGGAACTAAAATTACAGCAAAAGGCTTCCTTTTAATATGGGCGAATGGCGATGCCAGCTCAAAAGAGCTAAACACTAATTTTAAACTAAGTCAAAAAGGTGAAAAGTTATTTTTGAGTTACCCAAATGGCACACTTTGTCATTCATTAAAATACAAAAGACAATTTTCAAATATTAGTTATGGCCTGTTACCCGACGGTGGAAAAGAAAAAGAATATCTAATTCCTACTCCAGCAAAAATTAATAAAACGGGAAGAATTTTTGTTTCAGATTTAAAAGGCAAAACAGAGACTAATGTGACTATTGAAATGAATATTAATAGCTATTCAATTAAGCTCTTGAACCCAAAAGGAGAAACACAAGTAGTAAAAGTATTGGACAATAAAACCGACAAAGTCCTTTACAAAACAAAAATTGAGAGTAGCACTGCTACTATTCATTTCTCTACATACGAAAAAGGGAAATACAAACTGCTCATAGGAAAAGACACCTATCGCATTTTAAAAAATTAATCTATGAATACGATGAAGTATCTAACAATAGCTATAATGGCGTTTGCATTTATAGCCTGCAAAAAAGAGCCGGGAACTGGTGGAAAAACAACACTCAAAGGCAAATTAATTGGAACCTATATATGTGAAGACGATGGAAGAACTTTGGCCGCAGACGTTGCTGTGCCAGACGAACGGATTTACATAAGTTACGATGCAACTGGAGAATTGGACGACGATGTAAGGACAGCGCCGGACGGATCATTTAAGTTTGAATACTTGCAGCCTGGTAAATATTCCATTTTTACCTATTCGGAATGTTTAAACTGTCCTACCGGAAAAGAAGTAGTAGTTCAGGAAGTGGAAATTGGTAAAAAAGATGAAGAATTGGAGCTTGAGACAACCAGTATTACTCGAGTTACAGGCAGAGGATGTCATGTTGCAGTAGGTGCTGGAGAAGGTGGTATTGCAACAATAAAAGGTAAATTAATTGCCGTTTACATTGATGATAATGACATAAACGACACATTGGGTGTAGTTGGTCAGCCCGACACTCGAGTTTTCATTATCTACGGTAATGGAACTACACAGAGTGATGACGTAAGAAGTAGCGCAGACGGTTCATTTGAATTTAAAGAACTTAAGGCTGGAGATTACAAGTTGTATACGATGTCAGAATGCAAAACCTTACAATGTCCTTCTGGTTTAGTAGAAGTGTCAAAATCCGTAACAATTTCAGCTACAGACACTGTTGTTGATGCAGGTGAAATTACTGTCCTTGATTTTCGTAATCCTTGATTACAAAAAACTTACATATAGCAAACGAATTCAAAGGCATTGACCTTCAAGAGCTGGCTCAGGTAGATTTTGATGCTCGAGTAGATACGAAGTTTATGTTTCCTGTAAACAAACTGCATGATTTCCTAAATGCATTAAAAGGACAGGTTTGCGTATTAGATATGAAGGGTGAAAGACAATTTCATTACAAAAACTTATACTTTGATTATCCCAACTTTGAATTCTTCAGACAACATCATGCTGGTTATTTGAATCGTATTAAAGTTAGGTCTAGGCAATACAGCGATAACGGGCCATTTGTTTTTGAAATAAAAAAGAAAACCAATAAGTCGAAAACAGAAAAAAGAAGAATAGCACTCCCCTCCTTTTCTGATAGTAAAAGTGACCTAACGGAGCACTACCTTCAAGATCAACTTGGAATTGGATTTAGCGACCTTACAGAAAACGTTGGAATCAATTACAGCAGATTCACTATGGCTGATTTAGCAATGACAGAAAAGTTCACATTGGATATAAACCTAGAAGCAATTTATAATGGTAAATCGCATGTATTCCAAGATATTGTCATTGCAGAAATTAAACAAGAGCGCTTCTCTAATAACAGTTTATTTGTGAGAGAGCTGAAAAAATTAAAAATTTACCCCGGCAGTTTTTCAAAATACTGTGCTGCGGTATTGTTGCATAGGCCAGACATTAAACACAATAGATTTAAACCCCTTTTAAGAAAAATTACTGCATAACATGTATATACTTTCAGACATCATTCTTGTCGATTCTTTACGACTTTTTGGAATAAAGCTTTTTAACGACGATTTGTATGAATTGTTATTTCGTCTCTTGGTCAATCTCGCTTTTTCCTATACAATCATTCTAAAGGTTTATAAAGCTACAAGACGAGACAGTGAGTACTTGTTTAGCTATTTGGTGTTTAGTCCAATGGTATTTTTTATATGCCATTTGTTTGCCTCCACTAAACTAAGTATTGGTTTTGCATTTGGCCTTTTTGCAGTATTCTCTATCCTTAGGTATAGAACCACCACCATTCCGGTAAAGGAAATGACTTACATGTTTGTAATCATTGGCCTTTCGGTTTTGAATGCCATTAGTACAAAGAAAGTAAGCTATGCTGAGCTTATGTTCACTAACTTATTCGTGCTAGGATTAATGTATTTATTGGAACGTTATATAATGACTTCGGGTAATGAAATTCAGACGGTAATGTACGAGAAGATAGAAAATATAAAACCCCAAAACGAATCGGTTTTAGTTTCCGACTTGGAAGAAAGAACAGGCAGATTAATCGAAAAAGTTGAGATTTTGGAAGCAAACTATTTGAAAGATTCAGCGCGCATTCGAGTGTACTTTAAAAAGCAAAAATAAGCTTGAAGAAGAACCTATATATCGTTGGATTTCTTTGTTTGGCATTCCTTACCTCAGAAAACCTATTTGCACAGCAAAAGGACTTTCAGCTTTGGACCAGTGCAGGCATAAGTAAAGAGTTTAATAAGAAATTTACCTTAGGTGGTCAATTCCAAACCCGATTTGATCAGAATTCAAGTGCTTTAGGAACAACCTTTGGTGAAATCGGTGCCAAATATTCGGTCGCCGACTTCTTTAAAACCGTAGTAAATTATAGATTCGGGACAAGGGGTGAAGGCCTGACTCAAAGAATCGATTTTGAAAATACGTTAAGGCTAAAATTGAACGACGAGCGCTTTTACTTTAGAATTTTGGTTCAGCGCGATTTTTATAGAAGTGCTATTGACGATGATAATCTTAGGTTAAGACTAAAATATCAACACAAATTCAGTAAGAAAGTAAAAGGTTATTTAGCAGCTGAGTACTTTTATGGTTGGGAGTATGCAGACGGATTTAGAAATTGGAGAAGACAGCGCTATACGGGTGGTTTTGAATGCGAATTCAAGAAGAAAAGCTTTATTGAGCTTTTTTACCGCTATCAAGGCGACATGAATAAACCCAGACCCGACCAAGATTATATTATCGGTGTTGGATATAAATTGGAGTTGGATTAACTGGCCTTAACAACCTTCTCTACCACTCTACTCCCGTTTTCTAAATCAGCTTGAATAAAGTAAATGCCTGGGGTTAGATTTGCAATGCTTAGGATTTGGCTATGACCTGTAAGATCATTCAATTCCAGAATTGTTCTTCCATTCATGTCTACCAAGGTCAAATTGGTAATTTGCTCCAATGCCGCAATTGTTATTTGATTTGAAGCAGGGTTAGGAAACACCTTTATTCTGCCCGCAACAAGCGGTTCAATTTCTTTTACAGTAACAGGCATGTTGCATTCTCCTGGAATATTAATATCTATCCAATCGATGCGCTCTCCAATCCAATTCTTCAAGTAATCAATCTCTTCTTCGTAAGTATCTCCAACAAAGAAATTTGGCCAAACGTACCTTCCTAAAGTCTGCCAATGATAATGATTCCGTGTAACCGCTTCGCCCATTTCAGCAATAGCATCATCAATAACTTTGAATTGATATTCCTTTGAAATTACTCCTCTATTATTTCGATAATAATCCCAACGGCAATTAAAAGTTTCTGCAAATTGAGGGTCTTCAATGAGCCGTACAAACCACCATATGCGCTTACCTTCTTTGTTGTACATCCATTTCTTAGTAAACTGAGCACCTTCAGTTCCGAAGTTTACATTACCCATTCCGAAATTATAATCCCAAGCTGGTCCTAAATGCATTAGACCATCATTCAGAATATGATTTTTGTAGAAAAAGGTACTGTAACGATAAGAGTCAATATCTTTTGAAATTTCATTTAAAATCATATAATCTGCGAAGCTCTCTTCACTGATGTATTTTCTGTAGCCCGTTGAAGGATCTGCAAAATCCCCTGTTAACAGATTATCCTCAAAATTGTAATAGAAGTCCTCTATGTATTTTTTCTGTTTTGGATGAATACTATCAATACTAGGCTCTAAATGCTCATAAGTAATATCTGAATAATAGGGGTAAGTGCTTCCATGTATGTTCGTGAAAGTAGCTGGGTTAAACTCATGCTGCCAATCTACCTTGGTCATATATCCGCCAGTAAGCGAATTTCCAATGGTGTCATTTTTGTCCATGCGTTGAATGTCTACTCGATTTTTATCGACTTTTATTTTCTCCATAAAAACATAAACCCCTAGGTAGTATCCATTATGCATTACCTCCACCAATTGAGTCCTTGGTGCCCATTCCAACATGTTTCCTGCAATATTGTACATAACATAATTCCGCAGTAAAGACTTATTTGTATAGGGCGCATAAAGCACCCAATCGTTTTCTGAAGGAAATCCAAACAACTTAAGATTCAAGTTATTCCCAGCAGAATCGCGGGTTTCTACACGAATAGATTTTTTCGGAAATTCGTGTGTACTATTTCCCCTGGTCTTTATTCCCACTTTTCCGTTGTAGTAATTTGGTTCTGCGTCAAAGTAATTCTTCTCTCCTTTTCCGTTCCAAGTGATTTCCATAGTTCCGTCTTGCTTAGCAATACTATCAAGCCTTGGAGAAGTAAACCGAACGATAGGCAGTGTTGAATAATCGGCAAACATAGGAGGTGGGGAATACCAAGTTGGCGCTGGAGCAAATTGACTTGTTGAATCTTTAATACCTACTAATAAATTAAAAAATGCAGCCAATTTAGTTGGAGAAGTAGAGCTGGAATGAATTTGAATAGCCAATACGTTATCTCCATTTTTTATTCGATTATTGATTTGATAATCTTTAAAGATATACTCTTCATAATTTCCATTATCAACCAATTTTGCTTTACGTTCAACATCACCAACTTCAGTATGAGCCGTTATATCCCAAGCTTTTCCAATATTTACTCGTTTAAATTCATACCCATTGATGTAGGCAACAAAAGCTGCATCGTAATCGAATAACAAAATAGCTGCAGAGATTTTTGTGAAATCTGAAATAGTAAACTTTTTTCGAATAAAAAGAGACCTAGTTGTTGGAACAACAGTGGTTAAATTAGAATATCCAAAACCTAACCCGCCTTTGCCGCACTCCAGCTAGCATCATTATAAGTATCGTCTCTCCAATTGGGGTCTGGTGCAGTTGTGCCAACGTGGTACTTCCATTCTTCAGAAGTAAAAATAGCAGTTTCCCTGTGGTCTACTTTCGCATATTGAGCCTGAACAAAAGCGTTCGATAAAAGACTAAAAATGAAATTAGTTTTCTCATACTTATACTAATATACACGCATTACTGGGTATCGTTTGTGCTCCGGTTCATAATATTTTGAACGTTGGAATATCCACAACAATTGGCCCATGTGATTTTCTGCAAACTTGCTATCGTTCTTCCTTTTTTCTTGAAACTCAATGTTAAGCCTTTCATCAGCTTCTAATAATTCTTTAGCAATATGATCGAAAGCAAAATCTGAGAACCATTCCTTCTGCTGCAACACGTTATCAAAGTAATTCCATCTAAAAAATGCGTCGGCTGCAGTTGGCTCCAAGGTCTCTACCAAGTAACGTCTTCCGTCCTGATCCAGAGAAACTATAACATCTCCTTTATAAAACCGAACGGATTGAAAATTCTCATTTACTCGAACTTCCGAATGGAAATAGTGTTTCTCATAAGGTTCTTTTGGTGCTGTAACGCCTTCCAAATAATACATTCCTCCATTGAGAATAGTGTCGTTTTCAAAACGATTAAATACTATTTCTTGACGTTTTAGAACTTCAATAAGTTTAGGATAACATTGCGGAATTACATAATATTGAGGAACGGCAACCCCTTCCGTAGAAATATAGTTTCGATAGTGAGGTACTGGAAAAGTTACCTTTTTAGTCTTATCGTATGATCTTCTCAGCAAACCAGTTGTTTCACTTTTCACCATATTCATTTTATATCCTTTAAACGATAATGTCTCGGCAGCAAGTGTATCGAGCAACCAGTTAATCGAAAACTGATTTTGCTGACGATCCGATTGATTGGCCAATTTTTTTATCCGTATCAAGTCATTGCTGTTTCCGTTTGAAAAAACGCAAAGTGTGTTCAACAATTCATAGGTATACTCTACTCTATTCTGAAAACTTGCGTACTTGTGTGCTTCGCTTATTAACCCAATGGTATTAAACAAGTTCACGTATCCACTTGAATACCTTGGTGTTTCCAAAAAGTCTTTAATTCCTTCATTTGGAGTACTTTTCATTAAGTGTACATATGGCACTATTTCCTTTTCTTTCTCCGCCATTTTCCGGTACAAATAATTTTCCAGTTTACCGTAGGTATATTCAGCCAAAATCGGATTCATTTTATTACGCTGAGACACAATTAATGTAAGTGGATATTGATGATCGCTTCCATTGGTAGTATGCGTATCCATAAATAAATGAGGCTTCCAAGCATGAAATATTTTATGAAAAGCTGCAGTATTTAATGCATCTGATTTTATAAAATCTCGGTTTAAATCCAAATGCTGGTAATTTGCTCTAAACCCGCATTCAATTGGTCCCGGTTGACCACTTCGACTATACTTTGATCGATTTAGCATTCCTCCAATATTGTAAACTGGAATTGCTACAACTATCAAATTTTCAAATTCTCTTCCGTGCCGTGACAGGTATTCAAATAGTTTAACGGTTGCATCAACTCCGCAAGACTCCCCCGGATGAATTGCGTTGTTTATGAATAAAACCGCTTTTTTAGATCGATCAATTTTAGTTGGGTCAAATTCTTTATTGTAATTAAAAACTGCAGTGTGCAAAGGCCGCCCAACATCTGTTTTTCCCTGTTCTATTATTTCAATGTACGGGCTATAACTGGAAAGCTTGGTAAGTTCTTCGATCGCTTGATCGTAGGTGAAACTCTCGTTTTTGAGTTGAGGGTAGTTTATTTGGGACATTGAACCCAATGTCAAAAAAGTAAATATTACAACTAAACCAAGACTGCGCATACTCATACTGAAATTTAATAAAAGAAGGGAATCCTTATTTTTTAGACTCATTTTCCATCACCAAATATAACGCTCGAAATACTAGATTTGTGGTATGAATAAACTGTTATACATTCTATATGTTCTAGCACTTTTTAGTTGCAAGAATTCTGAGCAAAAAGCACCTACCGAAGTAGCTAAAAGTGAAGTAAAAAAAGCTTCAAAAAAGAAAAGTAAAACAGTAACGTTTTCAGTAAAAATAATTCAGCCATACTGCGGTGGTGTGGAACCATCGGAAGAAATGGAAAATATGCGAATGAAAGGTGAACCTGCTAAACAATTTGTTTTTTACATCTATCAGGAAGAGGGAATCCCTATTAAAATGATGACAAATATGGATGGTGCAGCTACTGCAGATATGGCTAACGGGAGTTTCTGTATTAAAGAAGGCTACAAGTCTGACCCTGAAATGCTTAAAGGTATAATCGATAGCGATTGGGAATTTGACCAAGAATGTTTTACCCAATGGAAAGAACAATGTAACCTTGAATTTGTAGTGTCTGACACCTCTACCAACCTAGTTAATTTCACATACAGACCTCGTTGTGGTTGGGAAGGTCCTGTTCCTTGCATTACGAATACCGGTTTCCCACCTCCATGATTCCTAAAGGTCAAGACATAAAGTTGTGGTTTGAAACTGAATTACTCGAGAATCGTTCTAAGAAAAACGTCTTGCGCATTGCTCATTTGGCGCATCACGAACCCAAGCTGATTGATGCCATTTTTGAATGTGTTGCAGAAGGAAAAGAAAAAATCGATTGGCGTTCTGCATGGGTTTTAGATCACCTCAACCAAATTGAACCAAGTGCGACTCCAAAGCATTTAAATAGGATGATTCGATTTCTTCCAACTACTTCTTCCGACTCGCTTAGAAGAACTTTCCTCAAAATAATCGGTACGCATCCAATTCCAGACGAGAATAGTGGGGTTTTAATGGACGAGTGTTTCAAATTGCTTAAAAACCCAGCCTCTGCAATTGCTGTTCGGGCTTGGTGTATGAATATTCTGGTGGATTTTGCTAAAGAGTATCCAGAAATCTGCAATGAACTAAAACCAATTTTAGAGGAAATCAGTAAAACGGGAAGCGCTGGAGAAAAGTCAAAAGCAAATAAAATGCTTAAAACTTTGGACAAGGAATCATAAATCGACTTCTCGTTCTACGTTTACTCAAGTTTTTTCGAGAGGCAATTTCTAAGGTTGTACTTAGCTCATGTGCTCCACCTGAGGTTGCTGTGCTAAGTTTCGAAACGGTGATATCGTAAGAATAACCTATAGACAGTCCGTTCTTTTTATAACCTAACACCACAATTACAGCATCATTATTCGCCAATGCTGGATCGGCTTTTTTCAAGGGAATACCTCTATACCAAAGTCCCATATAAAAAGGTACATAATTAAAATATCCACCTATATCCAGCTGGTCTCTTGTGGACTGATGTTTATAATTGGCGGCCAACATAAGCTGTGAAACTATTCGTTTCTTAATGTCTTTTTTTACTGGAATATTATATCCGCCTTGAGCAGAAAATTTGGGTTCAATTCGAGCTCCATTTCCAACTAACGAAATATCTGGGCGGTTTATATGGCGCACTGAAACGCCAAACCAATAATTCTCTGAAAATCCAATTACTCCAGTATTTACATCCATACTGTATTTAGATTGCCCTGTATATTCCAAGGATGCCGCTGATGTTGCTGCTCCTGTTTGCATCTGATCGTTAAAAACCAATTCCCCAAAATCAATATGACGATTGGTTAATCCTAATTGTAAGGATGGTTTAAAAGAGAATCTACGTGTTACTCTTACTCTATAGGCATAACTAAGTAAGGCATTGGTAGTTCGCAAACCAGCCAAACCCGATCTATCGTGATATACTAATGCTCCTATGGCACTATTGTAATCGTCAAAATTGTGCTCGTAAGAAAAAGCATAGGTAGTAAAAGCTTTTGAGTTGGGAACTGCAGGCCATTGATTTCTGTAATTCAAACTAAATCTATCTTGAATAGTGTTACCTGTAAGCGCAGGGTTAATGATTAGTGGCGCTGCATAAAACTGCGAGAATTGAGCATCTTGAGCTAGCAATTTTCCACTTGAAAGCAAGGCCAAAACGATAACTATTTTAAGTCCTATTCTCATTATTTCAATAAGGTAACTTCACCCGCTTCATCAAAGGTTTTTCCATTCACGTACTTTCCAGTAACTTTCCATATGTATACATCTTGAGCACACATAGTTTCTGTACCTCGATAATACCCATCCCAACCGATAAGGACATCCTTAGATTCGAAAACGATTTCACCCCAACGGTTAAAAATAAGAAGATGATAATCCACAACACCTTCAAATATTGGAAAGAAGATAGAGTTATCCAAGGTTTTTGGGTCATAGTTCCCGCCTGAGCTACCACCTATATTTGGAATGAAAGCCGTTGGGAATTTCAATGAACCTGAACTGATTGCGGTTACAGCACTTTCAACCGAAAAAGTATCTGCACAGCCAAATTCGTTATCCGCAATTAAGGTAATTGTATAAATTCCAGCTTCTTGATAGTTATGCTCTGGATTCTGATCCGTGTAAGTAGTGCCATCGCCTAAATTCCATAACCACTTATCGGAATCGTCAGAAAGATTAAATAAGATAAGCGGGTCATTAGGCACATTCACCTCATTTGGTCGGTAATCGAAAGAAGCACTAGCCGCAGCCCGAACGACCACACAGTCTTTTTTTGTTTCTAAAACCACATCATTATCTTCTCCAATCACGTTAAGCGAAATAGTATAAACCCCAGGTCTATTATAAATATACGGAGCTGGATTCTCTAAATTACTAATTCCCCCATCTCCAAAGTTCCAAATAAACTGTTTGCCAAATATGCTTCGGTTTTTTACGGTCACAACCAAAGGACTGCAACCAACTCCACTCGCGTCAAAATCAAGAACAGCTCTAGGTGGTTCAATCTTAATGGTTTGGCTCATGGTATCAGCACAATTTGGATTAGTGGCAATTAAGGTGATTTTATATTCACCCCAAGTCTCGTAATATTTATCATTAGGAAACTTTACTGCAGATGTTATGCTATCTCCAAAATCCCAACTATAATTCCAAGGCCCAGTCGAGCTATTGTTTGAGAATACCACAGTTGCATCTGGATATTTTTGATTGGCTGGAGTAGCGACAAAAATCGCTTTTGGCTGAGGAAAAACAGTAACGGTTTTAAAAACTGAATCTTCACAACCATATACAGATGATACTTTTAAACGGATAGTAAATTGGCGGTTGACCGTATCAGCATTTACAAAGGTATGTCTAGGGTCACTTGCTCTATCTGTATTTCCATCACCAAAGTTCCAGTCGTATTGATTTGCACCTGAGCTAGCATTTTTAAATACTACTTCATGCTCAGTGCAACCTGATGTATCTGAAATATCAAAATTTACAGAAATTTTCGGAAAAACTTCCAATTGCTTGCTTGATGTATCTCGACAACCTTTATTCGATTCAGCAATGAGTTGGGCCGTAAATGTTCTACTAACTATATCATTATGTGTATATGTGTGGACTGTATTTCCATTAGACAATGAAGTATCTCTGTCTCCAAAATTCCAAATACTATTTGAATTCAAAACAGATTGATTAGTAAATGTTAAATTTAAAGGTTGGCAGCCACGAAGGCTGGACGTGTTAAAGATACTTATAGGTTTTGGGTGTACCTTTATGGTATCCAAAATACTATCCCTACACCCAAACTGACTAGTTACAAGAAATTTAGGATAAAACAAAGTATCCGTTAATCTTGAATTAATATAAGTATGACTTGAGTTTTTACTGCTACTCGTATCCCCATCTCCAAATTGCCATTTAAAAAACTGGGCTCCCTTTGACTTATTCGTGAAGTTAACTGTTAAATCGGTACATCCAGATGTATCACTTAGGCTAAAATCCGAGATTATTTCTGGGTAAACATCAACTGTTTGGGTTACGGTGTCTTTACAGCCAAATTGAGTTGCTACTCTCAATTCTATAGTTCTTAGTATAGATGATGTTCCTAAGTTTGTGTAAGTGTGGTTTACATTAGAATTATTCGTAAACAAGGTAGTTCCATCTCCAAAAAACCAAAAATTTGTATCCGCTATACTTGAAGTATTTATTAATCCAACTGGAAGCGGGTGGCAACCATTTGTTTTATTTTTAGAGAAATTGGCTATAGGTTTTGGGTGTACCTTTATGGTATCCAAAATACTATCCCTACACCCAAACTGACTAGATACAAGAAATTTAGGATAAAACAAAGTATCCGTTAATCTTGAATTAATATAAGTATGACTTGAGTTTTTACTGCTACTCGTATCCCCATCTCCAAATTGCCATTTAAAAAACTGGGCTCCCTTTGACTTATTCGTGAAGTTAACTGTTAAATCGGTACATCCAGATGTATCACTTAGGCTAAAATCCGAGATTATTTCTGGGTAAACATCAACTGTTTGGGTTACGGTGTCTTTACAGCCAAATTGAGTTGCTACTCTCAATTCTATAGTTCTTAGTATAGATGATGTTCCTAAGTTTGTGTAAGTGTGGTTTACATTAGAATTATTCGTAAACAAGGTAGTTCCATCTCCAAAAAACCAAAAATTTGTATCCGCTATACTTGAAGTATTTATTAATCCAACTGGAAGCGGGTGGCAACCATTTGTTTTATTTTTAGAGAAATTGGCTATAGGTTTTGGGTGTACCTTTATGGTATCCAAAATACTATCCCTACACCCAAACTGACTAGTTACAAGAAATTTAGGATAAAACAAAGTATCCGTTAATCTTGAATTAATATAAGTATGAGAAGGTGAAGCATTTATGCTAGAAGAGCCATCACCAAAAGTCCAAGCGTTAAATTGCTGCCCTGTTGAATTATTAGTAAATGTTACTCGAAAAGGAGTACACCCAACCGAATCATTCATGGAATAAAGTGCATGAATTTGGGGATAGGTTTTAATAATTTTAAAGGACGTATCGAAACATCCATTTTGCGTTTCAACTACCAACTGTAGTTTAAAATTAGTAGAAGTGGGATTATTGTGAGTATAAGCATATGGAAAAAGGGATGCATTAGTATCACTAGTATCACCATTTCCAAAATCCCAGTGGTAGCGATATGCTCCAGTAGAATTATTAGATATATTTAATGAATGAGGCTGACAATTTATTGAATCAGAAACACTTATAGCAGCTGAAGGACTTGGGTGGACTATGATCGAACCCGTATTCGTATCGGAACACCCAAAACTGCTCTTAGCAATCAAAGTTGTTGTAAAATTCAAACTATTGGTCGTTGAATTACTGTAAACATGAGTTGGAGTAGAACCCTTTGCAGAATCTCCATCACCGAAATACCATTTATAATCAACTGCACCAATAGCTGACGGAAAAACTACTTTCAAAGGACTACAGCCAGAATCTGGATTAGTTTGAAATGTAAAAATAGGTTCTGGGTAAACTACAATTACTTGTTGACTTGTATCTGTGCAGCCATTGCTGGATGTTACCAAGAGTTTAGATGTATAATTCTTGATGAATAACGTTTGGTTTTTATATGTGTGAGTGGGATTCGAAGGAGTGCTAGCAGTATCACCGTCTCCGAAGAACCATTTCTGACCTATCCCACCTGAACTTACATTTGTAAAAGCAACGGAAATGGGTGCACATTGGGGCATAGCATTTGTTTTGAAACCACTATTGGGCACATGATATACATACACTGAATCTGAGGTTGTATCGCTACAACCAAAAGCCGTGCTCGCAATCAAAGTAATTTTATATCCAACAGTGGCTCCAGTGGAGTTTGTGAAAGTATGCGCAGGTGAAGTTTGAGTAGAAGTACCACCATCACCAAAATTCCAAAAATAATTAGTGGAATTTAATGAATTATTAGTGAAGTAAGTTACTAAAGGTGAACAGCTTACTGAGTCAGTTGTAGTAAATATGGCAGAAGGTTTGGGCTGAATTTGGACAGAGGTAGTAGCCGTATCATAACAGCCGAAACTACTCTTTGCAATCAACGTTGTTGTAAAATTCAACTTGTTGGAAGTTGAATTTTGGTAAAAGTGTTTTGGGTTATAAACAGTTGAGGAATCTCCATCACCAAAATACCATTGATAAAACTGAGCTCCAGAGGAAATATTTGAATAATTAACATAAAACGGCGAACAACCGATTGAATCGTTTATTCCAAAATCTGCATGAATTTTTGGATAAGTAACTATTGTTTTTGAAGCTGTGTCAAAACACCCTTCTTGAGATTCAGCAATTAACTGCAAGGTAAAGTTTGTAGAGTTCGCATTATTGTGCGAGAACACGTAAGGAAAAAAGGCCGATTTTGTATAGCTAGTATCGCCATTTCCAAAATCCCAATAGTAGCCATTTGCTCCAGTAGAATTATTTGATACATTTAATGAATGAGGCTGGCAGCTTAATGAATCAGAAACACTAAAAGCTGCTACAGGTCTGGGATGAACCACAAGATCAAAACTATCAATTGTTGTGCAATATGCAGTAGTTACTGTCAAAATGAGTGAATAAGTTCCAGAAGTATCGTATACATGTGAATTGTTTTGACTAGAACTAAACGTTCCATCCCCAAAATCCCAAGTCCAAGAAGTAAAGGGATCCCCTCCGGGAGAAATAGAATTGTCTCTAAAAAAACCAATTGATCCCTCACAAACTTTTTTTGGTGTAAAATCAACAATTGGAGACCCATAAACATCAATAGATTTAGTAATATTATTAGAACAACCATTAGAGTGAGTTACCATAAGTTTGATATCAAAATTTCCGATAGACTTATATTTATGCTTTGGTGGGTTTGAGACTGTATCGTTAGTTCCATCTCCAAAGTCCCAGTTCCATTGGACCGCTTTTCTCGAATTTTCAGTAATGGTTATTTCTACAGAATCACAACCATCCGTTGGATTAATCAAGAAATCAGCTGTGGGTAATTCTGAAACGAATATTTGTTTACTAATGGTATCGGTGCAAGCTCCCGATCCGCTAGTATTAAAAACTGCCAGTTCAATTGTGTATAAACCTGGAGTATTAAAAGTGTGAGTCCGACTCCACATTCCACTACTTCGCCAGATACCATCCCCGAAATTCCAACGACTAATATTTGCGCCGCCGGTTGAATTATTAAAGAATCGAATCCGCCCCCCGGCACAAACAGTATCTGCGCTTGACGAAAATACAGCAACTGGAGAATCCCCAATTACAATCGTTGAATTTGCAGTATCTACTCCACAAAGGCTACTATCATAAAGTGTTATGGTATAAGATCCTTTTCCTGGAAATGCTATCGGTTGAGAAAGAGATGGTGGGTTTGAAAACTGAATCCAACCTTTTAAACTATCAGCTCCTTGCCCCCAATAATTACCAAAATTCCAATATTCATAACGTTGTGTAGTATTTCCTTGAGGGCGACAGTTTAATATTGAAGAATTAATCACTGTTAATTCAGTGTCAGGATAACATAAAAAAGTTCCCGATGTAGAAATTACAGCTTTATCTTTATCATAAATGCTAATTGGACCAACGGCGGCAAATGAAGGAACAGAAGTACAGTAATTTTCGGCTTCAAGTCGAACAGTGGCATTGCGGCAGACCATAGCTTTTTGAAAAGTATGTGAATTTGTTTTTCCAGAATCCGTGTAAGCTTTTGTAATGATAGGTGAACCATCACCAAAATTCCACCTAAAGGTCGTATTCACAGAAACATCCGTACTCGTATTAATAAAGTCCAAAACTCCAGGAGCACAAATGTTCATACCTCCCCCCGCACCAAGAGGACGAGTAATTGAAGCATTTACAGGTCTTTCTATAACAAGCAATCCAGTTACGGTACATGCTGAATCAGTTTCAGTAAAAGTGATACTGTAATTTTTGCGGGAAGCGGGATATTTATGTGAAATAGTTGAAGGTGGATTTAGACTTGCTCCAGCACTTGTGTCTCCGTCTCCCCAGTTTATAGTGTATGCACCAGTCGATTGATTAGTTTGAATATATAAAGTGTATGCAGATCCATCACAATGAGTCCAAATAGGCTTGTTACTAGCTGCACTATTTCCATCTAATAATTTAGCACATTGAGAATACCCAATCGAAGAGAGGAAAATGAACAGTGATAAAAGACTAAATGAATTTATCGCAGTCTTAAAATTTTTGTTTGCTGAATAAGGCAATTTTTTATTCCATTTAAAAATTCAATTTAAAAATTCAATTTAAAAATTCAAAATTATACTTTTTTGAATTTACGAACTAAATTCAAATAGTACACTTAAAGAAGTTATAAACTGATGAAAATTTTCAAATAAGATTAGAATTGACCTAATTTTTCACCCGCGTGTACCACATTGCTTTCAACATCCAATCTGGTAAAGGCTTTTTAGGGTCTCGGTTTTTCAAGTTCTTGTACCATCCTAACTTTTTCATTATCGGCAACTTATGGGTTTCTACAAACTCAATTAACGATCCATCTGGATCTTCGATATATGAAAATCTTCCTGCGGCTTCTCCCATATCAAAACTATTGGCACTATCTACAGTAAAAGGAAAACCTTTTGACGCGCAAAGCTCTTTTAGTTCATCCATTCCATTAATATCAAAGCACAAGTGAATGTATCCTCTATCGCCCCAATCTCGACCTTCAAAAATCTTCTTTGGACTTCGATCTTCAGCAACAATCAATTCAATTTCTGATGGCCCCATCATTCTACTAAAAGATCCTTGACGGGGTTTACTGTGGGTCAAAACAACTCTTCTATATTTTTCTCCGCCACCATTTAGTCCAGTAAAATCCTCAAAATTTCCAGATTCATCGGCTAAAACTTTATCGTAACCCAATATATCCCGATATAGTGTCAACGACTTTTCGATATTGGTAACTCCTATGGAGCATCCCATAGGTCCCGCGGTTGGATCACCAGTATTGCGAAACCTGTAAGTATCTTCAACCATTTGAAATACGTTTTCATAGGGATCTTTCAGAAAAAAGGTAGGGCTTCCTTTAGGATCATTTTTTAAATCGGTAAGTATAGTTACACCGAGCTTTTTAAATTGCTTGAAGGTTGAGGCTACATCATAGGTTCTTATTTTACAGGCATTTAAACCTAAATCTCCCATTGCAATCTCAAAATCTGGCATTACAGGAGTTCGACTAGTGTACTGCCATATTTCAAATCCTCCCCCACTCTGATTGTTTAAAGAAAGAATAGCATGACGGCTCCTTACTTCATTTTGAGTATACGGCAACATTAATGCAGCTTCAGCCGCTTCTTCAAACACTTTAATATCCATACCAAAGTGTTTTCTGTACCAATCAAATGCTTCTTGAACATTTGGAATCCCAATTCCAATTTGCTGAATTCCGCTTATAACAATTCCCATAATACCTATGTAGGGCTAATCCTACTTACTATTTTATAAAACAACCAAGGAGTGTACCTTCTTATGTAAACCAATAGTAGCTCCTTTCCTCCTACTAATATTTCTTTTTTTCCCTTTGCTAAATCTTTGACAATTTTCTGTGCCGCACTTTCAGGACTAATTCCTTGATCCAGTCCTTTATCCATTTTTTCTGTAGCCTGTCCTTTTCCGTCCAATGCGTGCTTCGATATTTCTGTTCTTATTCTTCCGGGAATAATAATATTAACATCAATATTATAGGGCAACAATTCGGTTCGAAGAGATTCAAAATAACCTTGCACCGCATGTTTACTTGCCGAATAAGAAGTTCGTAATGGAAAACCGAATTTGCCAGCGATACTGGAAGTAACAGCGAGTTGACCGCTCTTTTGAAGCATTAAAATGGGCAACACTAACTTCGTCAAATGTATAGTCCCAAAATAATTTACCTCCATTATGTTTCTCTCCACATCAATGTCCGTTTCCGAAGAAAATGCACGCTGACTTATTCCTCCGTTGTTGATGAGCAGATCGAGCTGATTGTATTTTTCTTCAAACGATTTATAAGCGGCAACTATACTTTCGGAGCTACCTAAATCTAAGGGTAAAACAAAAGTTTCTTTTGCCCCTTTTTCAATGCATTTTTCAGCCACACTTGAAAGCTTTTCTTTTCCTCGCGCTGATAAAATTAAATGAGCGCCCTGACCAGCCAATTCATACGCTATAGCTTCACCAATGCCTGAAGAAGCTCCAGTTATCCAGCATATTTTATTTTGATAATGCACTCTTAGTCTTTACGACTGAAAACAAAAGTATCGACATGTAATATGGAGGCAGGGTTTCCGTGAGCAGAAGCTGCGGAAGAAACAAGTACAAAGCCTTTTTTATTCATTCGATTGAATACATCAACGAGTTTATTCATGTTATTTTCATGATGATCAGAGTCCAATTTTTCTACTGCTATACGCTCTGACTTATCTTTACCATATGATATAATAATCTCTCCAGCGGCATTAATTGGCTCAAAAAGTTTTACTACCACATAATTCGTTTCCTGAGCAATACCTCCAAAAAATACTAGGCAAAAATTGAGAACTAGTAAGGGTTTAAATTTCTTCATAATTATCTGTTTTTAATAGTCAAGAATCAAATGTAGTATATTCTAAAAACTGTACACCTTTTTTAAGGATTGAACGCTATTCTGCCGTTTTAAGCTGTCAACATCTTATAACAACGCTTTATTAAATCAACTTTGATAGAATTTCAATTAGACTACTTTTGCTGGCCTTATAATACCTATGCTTACTCATAAGTTAAGAAAAACACTGTCAATTGTAATCCTTGCCTGCGTCGGACTTATAAGCCTTGCGGCAATTTCCCTGATATCACAGGTGAAATTTGATTACAAATTCGAAAAGTTTTTACCTCCCAGTGACGAGGATTTGCAATTTTACTGGGAACACATCGATCGGTTTGAGTCCGATAACGATTTTTTGCTGCTCGGTATTGATAATACAAAAGGTATTTTTCAAGAAGATTTCTTAATCAAAATAGATAGTCTTACCGGCATACTTGAGAAAAAAGAGTACATAGAAAAGGTTGCCTCTCCTACCAATATTGACAACCCTATTATCGGACCTTTAGGAGTTATTAAAAGTTCCTACATCCATGTTTCGCAGCCGGAATTGTACGATACCGATTCGGCAAGAATATATGACACTCCTGGGCTGGAAGGTTCGCTTTTTTCAGAAGATGGTAAAAAAGTAAGTCTTTTTCTGAAGATAAAACCCTCCGACGATAGAAAGAAGAATGACAAAACCATTGCTGAAATAGAATCTATTGTTAGGGCATTTGAATTTGATGACGCTCACGTTGCTGGTAAAATAAAAGGAGCATTCTATTTCATAAAGAAAATGGAGTCAGACTTACTCTTATTTATGTCCCTTTCCTGTCTTCTGCTGATTGCTTTTCTCTACATATCCTTCCGAACACTTTGGGGAATTGTAATTCCTATGACCGTTGTAGGAATTACGATTTTATGGATGATTGCTTTTATGACCTTGATTGGGAAACCCATCAATTTTATGACTACTCTGCTTCCGACAATACTTTTTGTTGTTTGTATCTCAAACGTGGTGCACATTGTAGAGAAATACCTTGATGAACTCCGGAAACATAAAACCAAATTAGAAGCGCTTACCACTGCATTTAAAGAAATTGGACTGGCTACATTCTTTACGGCTTTTACTACTGCCGTAGGTTTTCTATCACTATACACCGCAATGATAATGCCTATAAAAGAATTCGGGTGGATTACTGCAATTGGAGTTTATGTGGCATTCTTTCTTTCCTTTTCCTTACTACCAGCAATGCTTTATTTGCTTAAAACTCCCAAAGTTAAAGGCGAACACAGTGACGATTCTTTTTGGTCAATAAAGTTACACCGACTGTTTTTATGGTTGGTACCTCGGCGGCAAAAGGTATTGAGTGTTGTGCTGCTTGTTATGTGTGTTTCCTTTGTTGGAATTCACGAATTAGAGTTTGACAATAAGTTCCTGGAAGACTACGCTAGTGGTGAAGCGATGAGAAATGACTACAATTTTTTCGAAGAAAATTTCTCTGGATTTAGGCCATTTGAAATGGCCGTTACGCTTAAAGATACCAATCGATCCTTCTTTGAATTAGAAGTAATGCAGGAAGTGGAGAAGATTGAAACGGGTATAAAGGAAGTTTATGGAGCCGGTTTTATAGTTTCACCCAACACATTTATAAAAGGAACAAGACGCGCCATTAAAGGCGGAAAAAATGCTGAATATAGGCTTCCCCAGTCTGAAAGTGAACTCAAAAAAATAAAACGCAGTCTGCGAAGGCTATCTAAGGCTAACATACGCAGTTACGTTACCGATAAAGGACATGAAGGCAGAATTAATGCTAAGGTAAAAGATGTTGGTGGTAAGCAAATGCGAATATTAAATCAACAATTTGATGAGTACTTAGCTACTCAAGTAAATCAAGACCTTTTTGAGTTTAGAGTAACGGGAATGCCCTTTCTGGTAGATAAAACAAATGAGTTTTTGGCCAATAACATTGTTTACAGCTTAACCATTGCATTCATCATCATTGCACTGATTATGGGTATTCTTTTTCAATCGTTTAGAATGATCATTATTGCTGTTTTGCCTAACTTATTGCCCTTGCTAGTAATTGCAGGCTTTATGGGAATAGCAGGTATCAATATCAAAATTTCCACCTCGATAATATTTGCAATTGCGTTTGGAATTGCCGTCGATGATACGATACACTTTATGAGTAAACTGCGTATTGAATTGAACAAAGGAAAAAGTATAGTATACGCACTTAAACGCACCTATCTATCTACGGGTAAAGCCATAATTGTAACCAGTCTAATATTATGTAGTGGGTTTCTAATTTTAGTAGCTTCTGCCATTACCAGTACATTTTATATAGGGCTTCTAGTTAGCCTTACACTGCTCTTTGCAGTGCTTAGTGATTTGTTTTTCTTGCCAGTGCTGATTCTACTATTTTTTCAAGAACCAAAAAAGAAACGACGACTTTTCCGAAAAAAATCGAAAACTGTCTAACTTTGGCACCGATATTGGTATAGAATTCAAAACTTATTTAACTCTAAAGCATATACTATGAAACGAATATTTTCAGTTGCATCATTAGCACTATTGGCAATGACTGTAACTTTTACAGCGTGTAAAAACAAAAAATCAACACCGAAGAAAGAAGGTGAAGTATTATTAAAGCAATATTGTTCAGGTCCAGATTACTTCTCGAACAAAAAGTATTTCCGCGCAAATGCAATCGGAGAAAGCTTAGATCAGATGACTGCTCGTAAAAAAGCCATGTCAGTTGCAAAAGAACAATTGGCTAGTGACATTAACACCACTATGAAAGCAGTGAGTGACAATTACGTAAAATCTTCTGAATTCAATAATAAAGAAGAAGTATTGGAGCGTTTTGAGTCTAATGCTAGATCGGTAGTAAACCAGTCCTTGAGTGGTGTAAAAACTATCTGTCAGGAAGTAACTAAAACTCCAGAAGGAAAATTCAAGTATTATGTTGCGATTGAATTATCTGGTGAAGAACTTGTAGGAAAGTACAACGAGAACTTGAAGAAAGACGAGAACTTGAAAATTGATTACAACTACGAAAAGTTCAAAGAAACTTTTGATAAGGAAATGGAAAAAATGGAGAATAATTAGCCTCCTCTATAAAACAGAATTAAGGAAAGCCCTGCTGATGAATTTCAGTGGGGCTTTTTTGATGCCGAATGAATGAAGCCTTAATTAATTTCTCATCTTTAATTCTAATACAAAATGTCCCGTATTTTCTGGATCAGAATCTTATCATGAGATTCCCATTTTCATGGGAATGACAGCTATGGGAGTTAGATGTACTTTATAGAGATGCTGAAATAAATTCAGCATGACGTTGGCTGGCGAATTTGATACTATTTCTTATTATGAATCGAGAACGAATGGCTCCTACTAAGCATCCCAGATTAATGCTATTCGTACTTCCCGGCAACGATGGTGAATCTCATACTTTAACTAATAGATTTTCATGGGAATAATGTTGATTAGAGTAGTTGAGACTTTTAATTAGTGCATACTGCAGATACTATCAGCTTTATTAAGTACTACTTAGTATGAGCGACTATACGTTCGAGTAGTTTCTTAATCTGATACTTCGTTTCAGCGGCTGACCCCTCGTAGTTGTTTACAATTATACAAAAGGTCATTTTTTCTCCTTTAAGTGTTTCAATATATCCTGCGTAACTTCTTACGCGCTCCATATAGCCGCTTTTTGCTTTTATTTTTCCAGCTACGGTGCTGCCAGAAAACATGCTTCTCAAGGTTCCCGACTCACCTGCAACCGATAAGGAATTAATAAAGATTTCAGCATTTTCAGCAGCGCGCATGTATCCAAGTAATTCAACGATTTGATTTGGAGTTACTGCATTAAATCTAGACATTCCGCTACCATCAACTAAAAACATTCCTTTTGTTTCTATGCCCATTTTTCCAATACTTTCCTTAACACTCTGAGCGCCCAATTCAACCGTCAGCTTTTCTCCTCGGTTTTCATTTAGCCACAACGCGAAGTGCTCAGCATAAAGGTTAATACTGTACTTGTTGGTCAACTGAATCATTTGGCTCAATTCTGGGCTTTTGTGACTGTGAAACACAGTAGTTGTGGTGGCTGCTTGGAATTCGTTTCCAACTACCTCCACTCCATTTTGAGTAAAATAATTGGATAACCATTTTTGAGCCACTAACTCCGGATTGTCCATGGACCCTTTTATACTGAAAGTAGACCTTCCCTTTGGAATTGTTCCTTTTATGTAGCGCAATTCGCTGCCCTCTCCTCCAAAAATGTAGGCGTTGTCTGAGTTATTGGCTGCGGCGGTTACCTGACAATCAAATGTCAAGTGATCCATAGTGGGTGTCGTTTTTACCACTTCACACAATGCACCAGTTTCATTTGGAGAGCGGAGCACCATTTGGTAATAATTATCATGAAAAGAAAAACCTGCAGGAGTTGCCCCGTAGTAATTGCCAATGTCTTCCCAAATCCAAGTGCGCGGAGTTAAGTATTTTGGAAAAACGGTATTCTCAATTAGTAGCTTTCCGGCTATCGATTGAATTCCATTTGCTTTTAGCACCGACAACCAGCTTTTTCCTAATGCTTCTATTCCTCCAAAACGATCAGAACCTAAAGTGGGGTCACCACCTGCTTGAATGATCAGATCTCCTTTTAAAACGCCATCCTCATTTAATTCACCCTTGTAGGCTAGAATAGTTTCGAAGCGAAATTTAGGACCAAGTTGCTCTAATGCAGAAGCAGTAGTCAGTAGTTTCTGAGTTGAGGCTGGTACAAGTGATGTGTTCGAATTGTGTTCCAGCACAATTTCACCCAACTCATTTTTTACCAAAATTCCAATAGAAGCAGAAGTCAAATTGGGCTGTTGAACCCATTGATTAAAATATGCTTGTAAAGTACTTTCGCTAGCCGGTTTTTCGGTTTGAGCGCAAGAAGAAAGCCCAAAAACCAATTGCATAAGCAATACTCCAAAGGTTAAGAATTTGAACCTTATTACCACTTTCTATTTTTGAAAAGGATAAATGTTGAGGTAACAATCCTTCATTTTGCCCAGCATAAAACACCTTTCTCGCTCGTCAGCAATTTTATCGTAATTGTAAACTACTATCTTATGGGGCCCCACATCTTGCAGTATTTCCCAAATTACTACCTGACTATTTTTTGAATCGTTGGAATACACAATATCCTCTGAGTTTAGCTTCGTTTTCTTCTCAACTCCATCCTCGTTTAACGTGACAGAACCCATAACTAGGTTTATACCGATAAGTACCGGAACGGTTAGCTCTTGCAATTCACCATTTTTGGTAACGTGTCTTGAGTAATAATCGAGTTTTTGGCTAAATAGCTGGGCAGTAGAAATAAAAAGAATCGCAAGAATAAAAAGTCGCTTCATGATTTTAGAATTATTGTTTTTTCAAAACTAGAAACATACTAGCACCCTATAACTTGAAACCTTGAGAGTTATTCAGATGTAATCTTTAATTACAAAGCCATGCAACCTTCAACCTGCATTGCTTTTTCGTAGCGCTCAATAATAGAAGTGGTATTCAACATCAGTTCCTTAACTGAAAAACTGGCGTATTTGCCATTTTTGGACATCCGCATATTTACTTGTGCCTCTTCACCAAAAACTGCTTCTAGTAAAGCAATAGATCGTATATCGCCGGGAACAATAAACTTAAAAAGGTATACCTTGGGATAATTGCCTTCTTCTTCTAATTTCTCTCTTAGTGAGGCCCAGTCTCCTTTTTCGTCCTTGCTATTTCCCATTGTTGTAATTCAGTTGCGAGTTTCAAAACAAAGGTGTTACTTTCGGCTTCCCAAAAAATAAGCAATGACTAAAAAACCGTTAAGTTTCATTTTAGGATGTATTTCAATCGTTCAATTTTCATTTGCTCAAGACGGCTATTGGCAACAGCGAGCTGAATACAAAATGGAAGTTTCCCTAAACGTAGACAACCATAAAGTAACCGGTACGCAGGAATTGAACTACTTTAACAACAGCCCAGACACCCTTAAGAGAGTATATTATCACTTGTACTTTAACGCTTTTCAACCGGGCAGTATGATGGATGCTCGATCCCGATCAATTCAGGATCCTGATGCCAGAGTGGGAAGTCGAATTGAAAAATTAGCACCTAACGAAATCGGTTATCAAAAAATAAATGCGCTGAAACAAAATGGAGCAGACCTTAAATGGAGCATTGATCAAACGCTATTAACGGTTGAATTAAATACGCCATTATTGCCAGGAAGAAGCACCACGTTTACTATGAATTTTGAGTCTCAGGTGCCGAAACAAATTAGACGTTCGGGAAGGGATAATGCCGAAGGAATAGCATACAGCATGACTCAGTGGTATCCGAAATTAGCCGAATACGATAAAGATGGCTGGATGACAGACCCTTATATTGGCAGAGAATTTCATGGTGTTTGGAGTGATTTTGATGTTAAAATTACAATTGACTCGTCTTACACTATTGGAGGAACTGGTTACCTACAAAACCCCAAAGAAATTGGTCACGGTTATATTGATGATGCTCAAGTAAATCGCCTGAACTCAAAAGAACTCACTTGGCATTTTATTGCTCCCAAAGTACACGATTTTGCTTGGGCAGCTGACCCAGAATACGTGCACGATATTCGAAAAACTAAGTTCGGTTTGGATTTGCACTTTTTCTATAAAAAGGATTCCACAATTGCCAATAACTGGCAAAAACTTCAAGGATATACCGAGCAAAGCTTTAGCATAGTTAACGCCGTTTTTGGAGAGTATCCGTACAAACAATATTCTGTAATTCAAGGTGGTGATGGTGGAATGGAATACCCTATGGCAACCCTAATTTCTGGTACAGGTTCTTTCGGTGGTTTGGTAAGCGTAACGGTTCACGAATCTTTGCACAGCTGGTATTATGGCCTTTTGGCTACCAACGAGAATAAGTATCCTTGGATGGATGAAGGATTTACACAATTTGCTCAATATTATGTGCTGGATTCTCTTTTCCACCGGAACTTAGTAAACCCAGCTCAGGCAGCTTTAAAAAATTACCGCAGGATTGCGCTAAACAAAGATTACGAGCCTATGACCACTCACGCAGACTTCTTTCACTCTAACCGAGTATACGGTATCAATTCTTATTACAAAGGAGCGACTTTCTTATCGCAACTATCGTACATAGTTGGAGACGATGTTTTCTATCCTGCTATGCGGGAATACTATTATACTTGGCGCTACAAACACCCTACTCCTGATGATTTTAAACGAATCATGGAAAAAGCTGCCGACATGGATTTGGACTGGTATTTTACGCTTTGGATTGGAGGCACAAAAACCATTGACTATTCAATTGCTGAGGTAAACGAAAGCAAAAAAAACACAGAGGTGATTGTTGAGCGAATTGGACAAATGCCAATGCCCGTTGAACTGCTGGTTACCTTGAAAGATGATTCACAACAGCGATTTTATATTCCTTTATTCAATATGCGAGGGGAAAAAAGCTTTTCAGAAAACTCCAATACAACCGCTTGCAGCTCATGGCCTTGGACTCATCCCAATTATAGATTGATAATTCCAATTAAAAAGGATAACATAAAATCGATAGTCCTCGACCCTGAAAGTCGCGTTGCTGATTTAGATGGAACGAATAATCGATATCCAGCTGAAGATGGAAGCAATGCGAAAATTTACTTTGAAGGAAGTACTAAATAACCAATACGCATTATACATTTTGTGCCACAAGAGAATAGACTAACGGTAGATTATTCTTAAAATGTTTGATTCTAAATTTACCGGGTTCAAACTCTTCAGTGTGCCCAATAAATGGATATGGAGCGTAATCATACTCTTGCAAATCGTTAAGTTGAAGTCCGGCAGAAATCAATGAATTTACTGTCTGACCGATTCCATGGTTCCAAGTAACCGATCGCAATAGAACATCTGCATTTCTGTCGGCGTAAGTTCCTTCTTCATCTTCTACAATTGCCTCTGAGCTGCTGTATTTGTAAATTACTTCTTTGAGATCATCATCAAACATCCAAATTACGGGATGAAAATCTACAAATACAAATTGACCCTTCGGAGCTAAAAAATGCTCTATAACATTGGCCCATTTCTGAGTATCGGGTAACCAGATTACTGTTCCGTAACTGGTAAATACAATATCAAATTCACCACTCAAATTGTTGGGCAAATCGTAGATATCAGAGCACACAAATTTGATGTCTATTTCAAGTTCTTTGGCAATTTCCTTTGCTTTTTGAATTGATTTTTCAGAAAAATCTACTGCGGTAACTTTCGCTCCCATTCGACTCAAAGAAAGACTGTCTTGACCAAAATGACATTGTAAATGCAATATGCGTTTTCCCGAGACATCCCCCAATAAGTCCAATTCTATTTGATTCAAAGAACTTTTTCCAGCCATAAAGGCTTTCATATTGTAAAAGTCTGAGTTTAAATGTGGCTCTAACTTTTCGCCCCAACTGGCTTTATTTATTTTAATGTAATTTTTGATTTTTGTTTTTTGGAGGGAGATTCTGAAGCAAGTTCAGAATGACGGTAAATAATTTTTTAGAATATAAACTTAATTACCATCATGATAATGCAAACTAAAAAGACCAAAATGCTGATTCTGTTCATGCCATGCATGAGTGATAGACCTATGTCCTTTTCCCCTTTTCTTTTTCTAAAAAGCGTGGTAATATTTAAGTAGTAGAGCAAACGTTTCCAAAACATAGGCAACGAATTTAAACAACTAATTAAGACAATATAAAAGTGTGCGTCATTATGTATGATTAGTTAAAGTTAAAGACTTGGAAACACAGAGAAGGTTCGGTAAGAAATCTAACATTTAATTAACTCTTGACTCAATAGCAGCTAGATTCTGAACAGCTTTTTCACACAAATTGCATGCGGCAATTTGGTTCAAACACGCTTCCAGAATGACGGTTAGTATATTATAGTGAATGTTACTAAAACACTAATTAATTAACAAGGTTATCCTTCCCAATGGGGCACTTTTCACGCCCAATCGTGACGCCTGCCTTTTGGCAGATAGGGAAAGGGTTCATTTCAAAACCTGTAAAGTAACCCAACAGAAACCCAGTACTCTAGTTATAAATAACCCTCCCCGCCTGCGGCACCCCTCCCGTTGGAGGGGACGAAACAACGCCAACTAATTAACCCAATATTTGATAGCAGGTAGATTCTCAACCGTTTTTTCGCACAAATTGAATATTGCAATTTAGTTCAACCTCGCCTCCAGAATAACGGTAATGCGTTGCGAAATAAACCAACTCTGCTGGTTTAAAACCCTAGCCTTTTCCACTAGATTTGTAATATGGACTTTGAACTCGTATCCCCTTTTGAACCTACTGGAGATCAGCCAGAAGCAATAAAATCTTTGGTTAAGGGAATTGAGCAAGGAGAGCAATTTCAGACTCTGCTTGGCGTAACAGGTTCTGGAAAAACATTTACTGTTGCGAACTTAGTTAAAGAACTCAATCGCCCCACCTTGGTATTGAGTCACAACAAAACTCTTGCAGCTCAGCTTTATGGAGAATTCAAACAATTCTTCCCCAACAATGCCGTAGAGTATTTTGTAAGTTACTACGATTACTATCAACCCGAAGCGTACTTGCCTGTTACCGATACTTTTATCGAAAAGGATATGAGTATCAATGAGGAAATTGAAAAATTACGATTGAGTGCGACCTCTTCCCTATTAAGTGGCAGAAGAGATGTTTTGGTCGTTGCCTCGGTATCGTGTATTTACGGAATTGGAAATCCTGTTGAATTCAACAAAAACCTAATTACAATTGAAGCAGGAACGGTAGTATCGAGAAATAAATTACTAGGCCAGTTTGTGGATTGCTTGTATTCTAGAACCACCGAAGAATTTAAACGCGGAAACTTTAGAGTAACTGGAGACACGGTTGATATATTTCCAGCTTATGCCGATTTTGCGGTTCGTATACTTTTTTGGGGAGACGAAATTGAATCTATTGAAACCTTTAACCCAGAAGAAGGCGTCACAATTACTGCTGTTGAAAGCATAAATATTTATCCTGCGAATATCTTCATTACTTCTAAAGACACCCTGCAAAATAGTATGAAGCAAATTCAACACGATTTGCTGGAACACATTGACTATTTTAAAGAACAAGGCAAACATTTGGAGGCAAAACGAATTGACGATAGGGTGAATTACGACCTTGAAATGATGCGTGAGTTGGGCTACTGCTCTGGTATAGAAAACTACTCGCGCTATTTGGATCAGCGTGCCCCTGGCACTCGTCCTTTCTGTTTGTTGGATTATTTTCCCGATGATTACCTAATGGTTATTGACGAAAGCCATCAAACCATTCCGCAGGTTAAAGCAATGTATGGTGGAGATAGAAGTCGTAAAATAAACCTTGTCGATTATGGCTTTAGATTGCCAGCAGCAATGGACAATAGACCTTTAAAATTTGAGGAATTTGAATCGTTAATGACTCAAACTGTATTTGTAAGTGCTACTCCAGCCGATTTTGAGTTGGAACGCAGTGGCGGAGTAATTGTGGAGCAGGTAATTCGACCTACCGGCCTATTGGATCCTGTAATTGAAGTTCGACCTTGTATCAATCAGGTAGACGATTTGCTAGAAGAAGTGCAACTGCGCATAGAAAGAGACGAGCGGGTTTTGGTAACTACATTAACCAAACGTATGGCAGAGGAACTGACCAAATACATGAACAAATTGGACATAAAATGCCGCTACATTCACAGTGATGTAGACACGATTGAACGTGTAGAAATTCTTCGGGATTTGCGTTTAGGCTTATTCGATGTTTTGGTTGGAATCAATCTACTGCGTGAGGGGCTAGATCTTCCTGAAGTTTCCTTAGTTGCGGTTTTAGATGCAGATAAAGAAGGTTTTTTAAGATCTGCTAGAGCTTTAACTCAAACGGCAGGTCGAGCAGCTCGAAATATTGACGGAAGGGTGATTTTTTATGCGGATAAAATCACGGATTCTATGCAAAAGACAATGGATCAAACAGACCACCGCCGCACCAAGCAAATACATTACAATGAATTGCACGGTTTGAGCCCAAAGGCTTTATTAAAATCGAAAGAACAAATCATAGAGCAGTCTGCTATTGCTGGTGTAGGAAGAAAACTAAGCAAAGCCTATATTGAGCCTGAAATGAATTCACTCGCTGCTGATCCGGTAATAAAATACATGTCCAATACTGAGATAGAAAAGCAAATTCAAGATCGCAGAAAACAAATGGAAAAAGCTGCTAAGGAATTGGATTTTATTGAAGCTGCCCGATATAGGGATGAAATTGAGGAGTATAAAAAACAGCTAAGAAAAAAGTGAGGTTAGTTTGTAGTGACTAGTTTCTAGTTATTAGTTTACAGTTAATGACTGTTTGGTACATAGTTGCAGATTCTAGTAATGGAGTGATTTAGATAATGCTAGGAGTCTCGAACATAAGCAAGCGGCGTTATTCCCGCGCAGGCGAGAATCTACAAGTACTTTACGCTTCCCAGTCATTCCGATGACTATGGGAAGCGCATGACGAATACTTATTATAATTGCTTCAAAAGAAAAAACATAAATAATGGCAGACGAGAAAATCGACTTTAGGTACTTTATATTCTACAAACCGTTTGGCTATTTGAGTCAGTTTACGGATGAAGACGGTAATCCGGGTTTGGCGAAACTAATAGATGTTCCAAGCGACATCTACCCTATTGGAAGGCTCGACAAAGACAGTGAGGGTTTATTATTATTGAGCAATGATAAAAAGCTGAATTTCAAATTATTAAACCCTGAAAATAATCACAACCGAACCTACTGGGTGCAAGTGGACTATACCATAACTGACGAAGCAATTTCAGCGCTTGAAAATGGCGTTTCTATTAAAGTCGGAAAAACGCAACACCAAACAAAACCCTGTGTTGCAAAGATTATAGCTACTCCGAAATTGCCCGATCGAGAACCACCTGTTCGATTTCGAAAAAATGTACCTACCAGCTGGATAGAAATTACCTTAACGGAAGGCAAAAACAGACAGGTAAGAAAAATGTGCGCAGCAGTTGGTTTTCCTTGCTTACGGTTGGTTCGAGTTTCTATTGAACGCTTGGAATTGCAAAACATGAAGGTTGGGGAGTTGAAGGAAGTCAAGAAGATTCGGATATAGCTGCTATGCGTTAAACAATACTGTATTGATACTTCGCAAGCCAAAATCGCAGAGCATCCTAGTTTTGCTTTATGATTTTTTTCAGCTAGATTTGCTATATAATTAACCTTAATCCAAGCTAATGAAGCCTTCTGTTACATTATCGCTGCGTAGCCATCGAAATCAAAATCAAATTTTTATAGTTTTTTCGTACGATTTGCAGCTAATTCGCGCTTGCAAGTCTATTGGTGCTCAATGGAGTCAATCGCATTGTGGCTGGTATTTACCATTAAACCGAGTCGCTTATAAGAAGATAAAAAATGCATTTGCCCCTTTTGGTGGCATTGAAACCGAGCAATTTATGCAGGATGCGCGGAAACTGCCTTATGCACAGCACACAAAAGCCACGGCCTATAAAAAGCTTACGGCTGTTGAAAATCCTAAAGTAAAAGATGTACTTCATTTTTTTGTAAATAAAATGAGAGCGGCTCGCTATGCTCAGTCAACTATCGACACGTATTTAAAGATGATAAAAGGCTTTTTTTATTATATCAACAAATTACCAGAAGACATTACGGTTGCATTGGTAGAGGATTACACGGTGAATTATATTGTGAAACATCACTATTCGCGCAGTTATCAGCGCCAGTTTATATCGGCTTTAAAGATTTTGCAACAGTTATTACCGCAACAGTTTTTACCCCAAGAGAAATTGGATGCACCTAAACGCTTGCTGGCTTTACCAACGGTATTAAGTGCTTCCGAAATTTTGGATATTCTTAGACAAATAGAAAACACAAAGCACCGGGCGATTGTTTCGTTGCTTTATGGCGGTGGACTGCGGATAGGAGAGCTTTTGAGTTTGCGGGTTGCGAATATTGATTTTGACCGTATGGAAATTACGATTCATATGGGAAAAGGCAACAAATGGCGTACAGTTGCTTTAGGAGAAAAGTTGGCTCAGTTGATTGAAAATTATATATTGGAATATTCACCCAAGGATTTACTTTTTTATGAGCAACAAGGTCGTGAATATACGGCCACCAGCGTACGATCTATTATAAAACGAGCGGTGCAAAAATCGGGCATTAAAAAACGAGTAACTCCTCATACGTTTAGGCACAGTTATGCTACTCATTTATTAGAGCAAGGCGTTGACCTGCGCTATGTGCAATTGTTATTGGGGCATTCTCGACCTGAGACCACCCAGATCTATACACATGTCACTAAAAATGAGTTATTGAAGGTGCAAAGTCCATTTGACAGTATGATAGAAAAGGGCAATAACATTCAGTTGAAAAGAGGTGCTCGAAATAGTAAAAATGTTCTCTTATCACGGGTTTGAATGTGTTATTGCTTAAATTTGATGTGTTATATAACGAGTTAGCAAACATTAATAGCATTGTCTTGTCCTGAAATATGGAATTATTGATGTCTCCAAATAAGAATGATATATTTGAACTTTAAGAAAACAAAGTGATGAAAAAAATTCTACTTTCTTTAATTATTGCTTCAGGGCTAACTCAAACAACACAAGCACAAGTTAGTTGCGGCATGATGAACTTAATAGTTAATGTATCTGATACTGGTTTGGTTAAATTATATCATCCCGGTCACTATTTAACTTGGCCACAAAGTGAAAATGTTATTGTGTGGGAGATTACAGATTCTCAAGCTAATATTATTGCAGACGATACTTTATCTAATAACAGTGATTTTTTGTTTTATCATAATATTCCTCTTACCGATACAATGAATGTTACTGCACTTTTAACAAATGACTCGGCTGGAATTGCATGTTTGATAGAAGATAAATTATATTGGGAAGTGACTGAAATTACTCCGGGTGTTTTTACTGCAAGATGGGAATTTGTTTACGGTAATGTAGGTGTAGATGTAACAAATACAGTAGGTATTGATGATATCGACCCTACCACTGCAAGTGTATTTCCAAATCCATCAAGTGATGTAATAAATATAAGCTTAGATAAAGGTCAACTTTTAAAAATAGAACTATTTAGTATAACTGGTAGGCTAATATTTAAAAAGGATTTAAATTCCAGAACATATGCATTAAATATTAGTGATTATCCATCTGGCGTCTATCTGGTGAGAGTTTTTAACCAAAATAATGACATCGTAAACACTAAGATTTTAAAAGAATAACGTTTGCTAACACCACCTAAACTGCATTAAAACGCAGTTTAGCCAGGAACGTTACCCTCAATTGCTCGCGTGAAAATCAGAACGCAATCATAGCTAAAAGCAATAACATTTGAATTTTACGGTTATTCAAGCAATCTAATTAACTATGAGAACGGTATCAATTTTAATAGGCATTTGTTTAGGAATAATTTTATCCTCTTGTGAAGGAAATACAACCCGAGAATGGAAAGTGACTAATAATTCAAGTCAAGCTTTTCAAGTCGATATTAAATCAAATTTTAATATGGAAAAGCTCGTAACTATTGAAACTGGAAAGTCAGAAGTAATATATGTTTATGAAACCCGTGGCGGTGATGATGATGCAGGGAATACGGCAGAATACTTTGAGAGTTTCGAAATTGTGAGCTTGAGTGATTCTGTTAGAAAAGATGTTCAAGCTAGTCCCAATTGGAAATCTGAAAGTGAACATGCGAAACGTGTACCTTCTCACTTTGAACATAAATTTACAATATCAATCAGCGATGATGATTTTTATTAATCACAACAGAGGGTAACAACAGCCAAAAGGCAAATGCTAGCGATAGTGTAAATTTGAAACAAAATGCCTCGAACAAACGATAGAATAAACCCTAAGTTTCACCATTCTGCAATTTTGGTGGTTGGATGCCAACGCGCTCAATCAGAACGAAATAGAAATGAATATTTTGGCCAGCGCACCCAAAATTGCTACCCCGCACTTGCCTTGGCCGTGGGGCGTTAGGCACAATAACATCGTGGATTATTTGTTACTTGGAACATGACAAAGAAGATTATTCAAATTACTTTATTTGGTTTTATCGGGTTAATTATAGTATTGAATTCTTGTCGAAAAGAGGTTTATGTTGTAGGCTCCGGAACAACCGCTCTTGAATATGCTTATGAATGCGAAGCAGTTTTAGGGCCGTTGCCAAAATTTAGTTGTGCAGATGCTATACTAGTGCCAACAACTAAAAATGGGAAACCAGTAACTTTTCCAGAAAGTGAAGAAGGAAATGGCAGTACAAATTATAAAGATTGTGACCACCCTTGGGCTTTTGGTATGGCTTGCCAAACGGGGAATAGAGTCGGCCGCTATCAAGGCTTGAACTCAGATGGTTCCGAAAATCCTGATGTTGTATTTATAACCTTTTGCCGTGATGGTGGTTTGGGCGTAATTGGTCATAAACTGTCCACAGGTGAAACTTGCTTTTTTTCAATCGTTGACAATGGTGATGCAAATAATGCCCCAAAACCAGGTGAAAACGGATATAATAAGGCATGGATGAGACCTGCAGGAGTAGCAGAAGATAAATGCCAAAATTGCCATATGGCAAGCCCATTTTTACATACACCAGCTGTTGATCAACTAAGAAACCCTGCTGATACATCAGAGTCACTTGTACCATTTACAGGAAATAATCCATATTCTATTATCGGACAAGATTTTCAACAACCACATACTAAAAATATTCAGAATTCCTGTACATCATGTCACCGACCTCAATGCACGCAACATTTTGAGAATTATCCTTTGGATGAATTAGTTATGCCTCCACCATTTCAAAATGCAACTGATTTCGACCATAGCTCAATTTCAAACACGGACAGAAAAGCGATTAGAGATTGGTGCAATACTTTGAATTTAAAATAAAATACTGTGCCTAACATTGGTCAAAAGGCAAATGCTAGCGATAGTGTAAATTTGAAACGAAATGCCACGAACAAACGATAGAATAAACCCGAAGTTTCACCATTCTGCAATTTTGGTGGTTGGTGGCCAACGCGCTCAATCAGAACGCAATAGCTACGACGATTTTTCCAGCCGCACCCAAAATTGCTACCCCGCACTTGCCTTGGCCGTGGGGCGTTATGCACAATTAAAAAGTAGGATAAACCGGATTTACTTCAGTAAATAATAAAAAAAAATGAAAAAAATACTTATCTCCATTCTGGCGACAACAGCCTTATTTACCTCAGGGTACTCCCAAACATTTATTAGCCAAACCATACAGAATGATGGCTTAACAAGAGGATATAGCATTTATGTTCCAGCAAGTTATGATGGAACTACAAATTTTCCTTTGCTATTTAATTTACATGGAGGAGGTGGTACAAATTCCGCTTGGCAAGTATCTGCTGACATGCGACCTATTGCCGACACTGCTGATTTTATTCTAGTTTATCCCCAAGCACGTCCTGACCCAAGTGACGGAAACTCTTTTAACTGGATTCCTAAAGTCCCAGGTACTTTTGATGATGTGCCCTTTTTTAGTTCATTGATAGATACGATTGCTAGTAATTATCAAATAGACCAGCACAGAATATATGCTTGTGGGTATTCCTTAGGAGGAGATATGGCCTTTGAACTTGGATGTAAGCTCAATAACAGAATTGCAGCTATAGCTCCGGTAGCCAGAACCATGCAAACCAATCCAAATAGTTTTTGCTCTCCGGTGCATCCCACTGGAGTTCTTACAATACTTGGTACGAATGACTTGGTTTCACCATACAATGGAATCGTTTTTGGGGGTATAGAATATTATATTTCCGCAGCAGCAACACATAGATATTGGGCAACGCGTAACAATTGTGACGCAACTGCCACCATGAGTGCTGTAAGTCCAAGTGTTGAGCGATATACTTGGTCCACTTCATCAGGTTGTGCCTATGTAGAGGAACTAAAAGTGATAGGCGGAGGACACGATTGGCCTGGGAGTTTTGGGAATATGACGATTGATGCGAATGAAGAGATTTGGCAATTTGTTTCTCGTTATGACATAAACGGTTTAATTGGATGTGCGACAACTTCAATACATGAAAATAATAGTATGCTGGAAAATTATAGGGTTTATCCAAACCCTGTTAATACACAGCTAACGATAGATCTGGGGTTAGCGGAGGAAAAGGAATTTAGATTATACAATCCAATTGGAGAATTGGTGTTGAGTGGAGTTCTGAATTCTCAAATAAGTATAATCGATTTATCTTTTTTAGCTCCTAATGTTTATATTTTGAATATTGAAAATCAATCCACAAGGCTGATAAAAACAAAATAAAAGTGCATAACAATGTGTATAGTGCATAGCCCCCTTCGGGTTGCTACGACACCATACACGAACCGTTATACTCAATCATTCCTCAGACACTCGGATGAAAATCGAGCGGATAGAATCATTACCTTTGAAATATGACTACAATTAAACTTAGAGTAAGTGATAAGATTGTCGATAAAGTAATGTGGCTTTTAGGACAATTCAAATCTGATGATTTAGAAGTTATCGAAACTGATTCTGCATTTGTTACAAATCAGAATTACCTTAAACAAGAACTGGAATTAGTCGAGTCGGGTAATTCCAAGTCAATATCAGTAGATAAGCTTGACGAAATATTAGAAAAAGCTATTCAAGAATATGAAGATTAAACTTCATGAAAACTTTGTTCGAAAACTAACTAGGCAAGTAGCCTACATTGCAGCAGACAAGCCGAAAGCTGCGAGAAAATTCAAAAACGACCTGCTAACCAGAATCAAAGCAATAACCGATTTTCCATTTAAAAATAAGAGGTCAATCTATTTCGATTCAGATAATATCCGAGATTTGACATTTAAAGGATACACTGTGACCTACAAAGTGGATTCTGACAACAAAGTCATTGAAGTTTTTGGACTAACTAAAATGGATTTAAACCCTGAGAAATAACTGAGTATAACAGCTGCCAAAAGGCAAATAGTTATTTAGCTGATTACCTTAATTTAGTCAAATGAACAAACCCAGCTGTTTAACTCGTAAGTCTGTGAAAGGGTCAGTCGCTTTGCCATTTTTTGAGAAAATGTCTGTCGCTTCCTCCCGACCACTACTTGCCTTGGCAGCGGGGCGTTACCCTCAATTGCTCGCGTGAAAATCAGAGCGTGAATTCTGAACGAAAACAATAATATCTAGATTATTAAGTTCTTGAGAAAATAAAAATATACTATGAGAACATTATCAATTTTAGTTGGACTATTTACAGCAATTGTTCTTTCGTCGTGCGAAGGAAATACAACACGAGAATGGAAAGTAATTAATAATTCAAGTGAAGCTTTTCAGGTCGATATGAAATCAAATTTTAGTTCTGAAAAGGTAGTAACTATTGAGACTGGAAAGTCCGAGACAATATATGTCAATGACACGAGAGGTGGTCAAGACGACGCAGGAAATACCTCGGATTACTTCGAGAGTTTAGAAATTGTGAACTTGAGCAATACTGAAAGAAAAGATATTCAGGCTAGTTCCAATTGGAAATCTGAAAGTGAACATGCGAAACGTGTACCTTCTCACTTTGAACATAAATTTACAATATCAATCAGCGATGATGATTTTTATTAATCACAACAGAGGGTAACAACAGCCAAAAGGCAAATGCTAGCGATAGTGTAAATTTGAAACAAAATGCCTCGAACAAACGATAGAATAAACCCTAAGTTTCACCATTCTGCAATTTTGGTGGTTGGATGCCAACGCGCTCAATCAGAACGAAATAGAAATGAATATTTTTCCAGCCGCACCCAAAATTGCTTCCCCGCACTTGCCTTGGCCGTGGGGCGTTATGCCCAATAAAAAGTAGGATAACCCATGTTTCAACCGTTATAGGATATAAGAAATCAATAAAAATGGATTATCATGAATAAAAATGACTAGACAATGAAAAAGACTAAATTATTTTTTGCAATTGTGATTTTATTAACCACAAATTTGACACAGGCCCAACAAACCTTGAATGAATCATTCTTGCATAATGGTGTTCAGCGGGATTATACTATTCATATTCCAACGAACTATGTTCAAGGAAATGCCGTGCCTCTTTTGTTTTGTTTTCACGGCTATACTAGCAATGCAGGTAACATCATGTTTTATTCAAACTTCAATGCCATTTCAGACACGGCAAACTTTATTGTTGTTTATCCACAAGGTACCTTACTAAGCGGAAGCACGCATTGGAATGTTGGAGGCTGGACAACAGGCAGTACTGCTGATGACATAGGTTTTACGGAAGCTATGATTGATTCTATATCAGCTGATTATAGCATTGATCCAAAACGCGTTTATAGCACGGGAATGTCAAATGGCGGATATATGAGCTTTTTACTTGCTTGTCAATTAAGCTCAAAAATTGCCGCCGTAGCATCAATCACAGGATCAATGACACCTCAAATGTATAATGCTTGCAATCCCCAGCACCCTACGCCTGTCTTACAAGTTCATGGTGACGCGGACGGCACGGTTCCTTATAATGGTGACCCAACTTGGACAAAGTCTATCACGGACGTCATTGCGTACTGGGTAGATTACAACAATTGCGATACTTCTGCATCAATTAATTCATTGCCAAATATTAACACTGGTGACGGCAGTACGGTGGATCAATTTGTGAATACAAACGGTGACAATTGTAGTTCGGTTGAGCATTTCAAAGTTTACGGTGGCGATCATGATTGGCCAGGTGCATGGGGTAATATGGATATGAACGCTAGTATTGAAATATGGCGCTTTTTAAGCAGGTACAATATAAACGGTTTAATTGGATGCAGCACAACATCCACAATTGAAAATGAAGGTTCGCAGATAAATTCCAAGGTATATCCAAACCCATTTGGTGACCAACTTACCATTGAAACTAATTTCACTAATGCTAGAGAGTTTAATATCTATTCTGTGCACGGCGAACTGCTGCTTACAGGACAATTGACTGCTAATGTAAGTACAATCGACTTGTCTTCATTAGCTCCTAATGTTTATATCTTGAAGGCTGAAAATCTGACCATAAGGTTAATTAAAACAAAATAACAGAGCATAACAATGGCTCATACTTAATATGCCTTGCCGCAGGCGCAACACATGGCATGCTAAGCATAGCCAGAACGTAATGCTCAAATTTTACCAAGTTTCCATTTAAGGAAACATTTTAATTATCTTTGCGTAAATAATCAGAGCGAGATTGAATGAATCCCAAGTTTGAAGTTCGGTTTCTTGAACAGGCAATTGAATTTATCGAGTCGATAGATTCTAAGACAAGAAACAAGGTCATTTACAATATTGACAAATCACGGTATGAGAATGACCCGAAATTGTTTAAGAAACTAACCGCTGAAATATGGGAGCTTAGAACAAAATACCGAGGACTACAATATCGACTTTTTGCGTTTTGGGATAAATCTGGAGAGTCGGAAACTTTAGTCATTTCAACGCATGGAATTGTAAAGAAAGTCGACAAGGTTCCAAAAAAGGAAATCGAGAAGGCTGAGAGAATTAGAAGTGAATATTTCGAAAAATAAAATTTGGATTATGAAAGCAGAACAGAAAAACATGAAAATGATGACGCTTGACCAAATCAAGGACAAGCATATTGGAGAAACTGGTTCTCCTGATCGTGACAAGTATGAATTCGACCTTAGACTCGAAGTGCTTGGAGAAATGATTAAATCAGTTCGAAAAGAACGAAACCTTACTCAAGAGCAGCTAGGAAAACTTGTCGGTGTTCAGAAAGCTCAGATTTCTAAGCTTGAAAAAAGTACTAAAAACGTAACCATTGAAACTATTTTGAAAGTGTTTCGAGCCTTGAAAGCGCAAGTGAAGTTCAGCGTTGAAATGAATGAGGGGAACGTTAAAGTAGCTTAGCCGCACTAACAGGTAACAGCCAATAAAAGAAAAATACTAGCGATAGTGTAAATTTGAAACTGTATGCCTCGAACGAAGTAAAGAATGAAAACCGAAGTTAAACCCTTTTACTCCGCACTTTCCTTAGTTGCGGGGCGTTGTAGCCAATTAGAAATAACAAAAAATCCAGAACCGTTATCTGAGAACAATTCTGGATTATTTAAAGGAATTTGTAACGCTGGTTAAAATCCAAACATTCCGTTATTGTGTGCCAAACCTTCAGTAGGTATTTCTTGAATCACATCCCAATGTTCTACGATTTTACCGTCTTTCACTCTAAATAAATCGTAAAACACTTGATTTTTACCCATCAATTCGCCTTCGCTGCAACGTAATCCATGCCCTCTTTCTGTACAAACGAGTTCACTACACTTGCTACTTCTCCAATGGCAAAATGACTTTCAATATTTCCTTTCAGATTTGGGAACTGTTGTTTAATTCGCTGAATCTCTAGTTCCAAAGACTCTTCTGACTGTTTTCTAAATGCGTCATGGGAGATAATAACTTCGGTGGAAGAATAAGGCACATAGAACGTATTTAATAATATAAAAACAGTTTCGCTAGCATCAAATAACGCAATACTATAATCAATTGCATTTTTAGCGTTCTCAGAAAAATCGGTGGGCAACAATATTTTTTTCATAGTTTCTATTTTCCTCAAAAAAAATGGATAGAAAGACAATAACAAATGATTATTATCACATCACAGCAAATTGACCTGTTTCCAGCAAAGTAAAATTGTTGGGCGTTTAAATTTGTTGTAAATATTCCTTATCTAATTCATTCCGCTTTTTCTTCCCCATTACTCAGAGAAATAGCAAAAAACCACCAGCTCAATCAATGGTTAAAGTAGCTCTTGTATTGCCAAACTCTAGGCAAAAACGCAAGGAGCAAACCAGGATAAACGAGCATGTCAGCAATGATATTTCCTGTTGAAAAAGTCATGTCATCTTCAATAATGGTCGAGTTTCCTGCTCGGTATAAGCTGTGTTTGTGCCTCCATTTTTTTAACGGAAAGGGGAGTTTTCTTCCTTCATCAATAAAATAACGAGTATCGGTTGCGTTTCCGTCTTCTGTTATTTCGCTTATCCACTCACCAGCAATCGGCAATTTGAGATGCACAATATTCCCTTTCTTCGAACCACCATACTCAATAAGTTGCGCCCCTGTGGGTAATAGGTAAGCAAACAAATCTTGATCGAATCGATCATAAACCTCCGTTAAGTCTCTATTTACATTTGATTGCAGTACTATACGCATTATACTAAATAACAACCTTTAATGAAATTGGTTCATCAACAAAATCAATACATCAAAGCTTTGCAAAACAGTTCGTTTTTGAAACAGCTGAGATTCGAACTGTAAGTTATAACTTATACCCTATACTGCCCTTTTGTAAAACAAAGGGAGTCAATGCGCGATTTCTTTTATTTTTATCGTTTTCAAACCCATTAATGTCCTACGCTCTCTTATCTTCTCCTTTGCAAGGATTTACCGATGCAACCTTCCGCAATGCTCAGCAAAAATTCTTTGGGGGAATAGACTGTTTTTATGCACCTTACATTCGTTTTAATAGAACAATGATCATCAAGGGTTTCTATCAGCGAGACTTAAACCCGGAAGTTAATACAAGCTTATCCTTAATTCCACAAGTAATGACGGCTGATGCTGATCATTTTTTATTTGCAATAAAATACATTCAATCCTTAGGCTACAAAGAATTAAATTGGAACTTGGGTTGCCCGTATCCAATGGTTACAAAAAGTGGCATGGGCTCTGGACTCATTTGTAATACTGAAAAAATTGACCACATTTTAGATCGCGCTCACAGCGAAACTGATATCACCATCTCTATGAAAATGCGCCTTGGGTATGAAAACGCCAATGAGATTTTAGATTCCTTTCCTATACTTGAAAAGTACCCGCTTAAAAATGTAGCCATACATGCGCGACTTGGCAAACAATTGTACAAAGGGGGTGTAGACCTTGAAGCCTTCCAGAAATGCATTGACCTTGCAAAACATACCTTGTACTATAACGGCGATATTACGACTGTAGAGCGGTTTAAAGCTATGCGTGAACGGTTTCCAAGTATTGAACATTTTATGATTGGAAGAGGCCTTATAGCAGACCCATTTTTACCCAGCATGATAAAATCAGATACTGAAGAATATCCTAAAGACCGCTGGGATATTTTTGAGGCATTTCACGATACCATTTATCAGCAGTATGACGCAATGCTATCTGGACCAACGCCTATTAAAATGAAAATGTTGGGGTTTTGGGAGTTTTTCTCTCAATCAACACATAACCCTCAAAAAGTATATAAAGCCATTAAAAAAGCAGGAAATCCTTACAAGTACCGGAAAGCGGTAAGCGATATTATGGCCATTCAAAGACAGGAAACTCCGCATTAATAGCACGCTGCTACTCTTACTTTCGCTCTCGATATAAAGATTGATTTAAGCACCGCAAGGATTTGGCTGTAGGTGGAGAAAATACTCCTTCCAACAAATGAGCGCAATCTGGATCGTTTTGAAGGTTAAGCGCAAAGTTTGCCCAAATTGGGAGCGCTGTTTTTGATCCGGCACCTTCAGAAATTGATTCGAAATGAATGCCTGGATTCTCAGCACCAACCCATGCTCCCGCCGAAAACTTTGGAGTGTAACCAATAAACCAACCATCCGATTGATTTTGAGTAGTTCCTGTTTTTCCAGCTATGGCACCTTTCAATTGGTACTTGGAGCGCAAAGAACGTGCAGTTCCTCTATTAACCGCTGACTCCAACATATCGGTCATAATTGCCGCAACATTTTTAGTAAAAAGCTCCTTATTTGATTTCGAACGTTCGAGATAAAGTAATACTCCGTCTTTGCTAAAAACACGCTTCAGGTATTTAGTATGTACCCGTTTTCCTTCATTGGCAAAACAAGTGTAGGCATTCACCATTTCGTATAAACTTATATCTGGTGTGCCCAATGAAATACTAGGAACTTGAGGAATGTTTGTCGTTATTCCCATTTGATTGGCAACATTCAACACATCCAACAATCCAGCACGAAACAAAACTTGCACGGAAATAACATTCAGAGAATAAGTGAGCGCACCCTTCATTGTGTATTCTCCTTGGTAATTATTGCTCGCATTTCTAGGCTCCCAATCATCAAAATCGCTATACGATCTATGGTCATTTTTAAAATAATTACAGATGTTAACACCTTGATCTACAGCCGTAACGTAAACTATAGGTTTAAATACAGAACCTACTTGCCGAGTGCTTTTTACATGGTCGTATTGCGCATAACGAAAATCCCTGCCTCCTACCCACGCAAGCACTTCTCCGGTGTTTTTTATGCAAGTAAACCCGGCATGCAAGCGTGTCAAGTCGGTTTTCATTCCTTCTAGAAGCAGTTCAATTTCTGGGGTAAACGCACTGTCGTTATTCAAGGCAAAAATTACTTTTTTATAAGCGCTATACTTTTTCATTTTCAGCAATTGCAGTAAGGTCTCTTTGTTCTGATTCCACCGCGCTTGATTCCATTCGGCATCAAATTGCTTTTGTAGGCTATCTAAGTGCATTTTTAAGGCATTTTCTGCGTGCTGTTGCACTCTAGAGTCAATGGTGGTGTAAATGCGCAGACCATCAGTATATGGGTTAATGTGCACCTTTTTTTTATCGTTTATTGCAGCGATTATTTCATCCACTTTACCGCTTATGTGCTGCATAAAAAATGGCGCTATTTGGGGCTGCTGCTCTTTTTGACTGGCTAATACCAATTCAGTATTAGAAGCTGTATGCAACTGATCTAAGGATAAAAAACCTTCTCGACACATATTGTTCAAGACTAAGTTTCGGCGAACAATGCACCTGCTTGGGTTTCGCTCAGGGTCATAAAGGGAAGTGCCTTTTAACAAGCCAATCAAAGTAGCCATTTCCTGAACTTCCAATTCCGCAGGTTTTTTATTAAAATAATAATTTGCCGCGGTGTGAATTCCAAAACAATTGTGACCAAAAGGGACGGTATTAAAATAATGCACCAGTAACTGTTGTTTGGAATACAAGCGCTCCATTTTCATTGCCGTAAACCATTCACGAATTTTGTGCAACAGCAGACAGTCGATTTCAAAAGTATTTCTAGGATACCTGTTTTTCACCAACTGCTGGGTTATAGTGCTACCTCCACCCGATTGCTCTCTTAACAACAACGTCTTAAAACCAACGCGCAACAATCCAATAAAGTCGACACCATTGTGCTCAAAAAACCTAATGTCTTCAGTTGCTAGGAGGCAATTTATTAAGTTTTCGGGTAGCGCATCTATGGGAATACATTTGCGGTTTTCGAAATATATTTTTCCCAACAAAACACTATCACTACTCAGTATCTCTGAAGCCTGTGGTAGTTTATAATTCGCAATTTTTTCTTCAGTAGGAACATTTAGTAAATAGCCCTTCCAGAGCAAGCCAAATAACACTAAAAATACAACCCCAAGCGCGAGCAGGGTTTTAGAAAACATGTTTCCAACTTTGGCCATAATCAACTTCGGTTACAAAGTTGAATTAAATCTGCTGTCCTCCTAATTTTTTCAGCTGTTTACGCTCAGCAATAAACGAAATAAGCGAAACTTCAATTTGGAAAGTTTATCTTAGCGAGTTGTTAGTTGCGTTTAAACTAGACTAAAAATGAAAAAACTAATACTCGTAAGTATCCTTGCCATTTTTGCAATACAACCTGCTAATTCCCAAGATACTTTTTCAATTGTTGCTGTGGATTCCATCACTGGTGAAGTTGGAAGTGCTGGTGCCTCCTGTGTCGATCTTTTTCAAGCAGGATTGTCGAATGATGATTTTCTAGGACAACTCATTCCAAATGTTGGTGCGATAAACACTCAAGCATACTACATACCCGCAAATCAAACAAATGCAACAAATCGAATGAATTTAGGAGAGACACCCAGTCAAATTATTAGTTGGTTGGTAGCAAATGATGTTCAGTCTCAACCACAACGCAGACAATACGGAATAGCTGCAATAATTAATGGTTCTCCTGAGACGGCGGCGCATACAGGATCATCAACAGATAATTACAAAAATCATATTATCGGTCCGTATTATTCAATTCAGGGAAACATACTACTTGGCCAAGAAGTTTTAGACTCCATGGAATCGAGATTTCTTAACGCCTCTGGCGATTTGGCTTGTAAATTAATGGCAGCTCTTCAGGGAGCCAATATGGTTGGAGCCGATACTAGATGCAGTTCTAACGGAACATCCTCTCTTTTCGCTTTTGTTAAGGTGGCGCAACCTGCAGATGTTTTTGGGAAGCCTTCTTTTAATGTTTCAGTAAGAACGGCTAACAACTCTGGAGTCGAACCAATTGACTCCTTACAAACTAAATTTGACCTTGCGCATAATTGCGATGATCTCAGCTTGACAGTAACTGAAGATTTTCAAAAGTTCTTTTCTATTTATCCTAATCCCTCTTCGGATGCTATAACAATTGAGAGTAAAACTGAAAAATTTTATGATCTGTTCTTGTTTGACATTGCGGGAAAGTTAATGCTTCAAGATTCCTTTGATAAAACCAAAAACCTCAACATTTCACAATACAAAGGTGGTACCTATTTTATAAAAATGACCAATGTTAATAGAACCGTTGTTAAACAGATAATTATTGAATAACCGCATATTACAGAGGATGTGTGAAAATAATCCCAATACCTTTTATTTCAAGTATTCTAATCGTTTGGGCTACCATTTTTAGGTTCTAAAAAGTTGCAGTAGAATCTAAGTTGGGAAATAAAAGTACACAAGGTTATATTTAATTAATTTGATGCAATGCAGCGCCTTCTGGCTTCACCTTCATTCGTTTCCGGTGTTTTAGCTGCGAAGCTAAATGAACCTTAACAGGGACTAATCGTTGATTGGTTATGAAGTATCTAATGTCTATCCTAATTTCAGTAACACTAATGAGTTCAGCAGTAGTTTTTGATTTCAACAAAAAATCTAAGGTCAAGGATTGGGTTGTAGTAGTTGATGGAGTTATGGGCGGAAAATCAACTGGCACCTTCGAATTGAGTAATGAAGGCCATGGAGTATTTAAAGGCCACATCTCCCTAGAAAACTACGGTGGGTTTTCTTCGCTGCGCTATTCATTTCCAAAAATAGCAACGAAAGAATACTCCAAGGCGATCATTAAGCTCAAAGGCGATGGCAAGAATTATCAATTTAGAGTAAAAGCTAATTCAAAAGATTATTATTCCTACATAGCCCCATTTTCAACCACTGGCGATTGGGAGGAAATAGAGATTCCATTGAATGAAATGTACCCTAGCTATAGAGGGCGAAAACTAGATCAGCCTAATTTTTCTAGCGATTTTATTGAACAAATAACATTTTTAATCGGCAACAAAAAAGAAGAGAACTTTAAACTTTTGATAGATAACATAGTATTGAAATAAAGGAAACTCCGAGTCAACCAATCCCATTGAAATCTGTCCTAACAGTATGCTACAACTTTCAGAAAGAGACCACGATAGAATTATTGAAATGGCCTGGGAAGATCGCACTCCTTTCGAAGCTATTGATTTTCAATTTGGATTAAAAGAAAACGAGGTTATTCAGCTGATGCGGAACACCTTAAAGCCAAAATCGTTTCGATTGTGGAGGAAAAGAGTGAATAGTGGAGTGAGCAGTAAGCATTTAAAAAAACGCAGTGCTGAAATGCTAAGATTCAAATGTTCTCGTCAGCGCGCTATTTCGAGCAACAAAATTGCGAAACGATGAATTTCCCCAGCGATATAACATCTATTCTGGAGCGCATTCAGAGTATCGATCCAAAAAAATACGGTGCTACCAGAAATCATAAATCTGGAGCTGTAACTCGTTTAAGTCCCTACATAGCGCGAGGAGTAATTTCTACCAAAATGGTGTTCCAGCATATTCTTAACCTGGAACTCGCCTATTTTGATACGGTAAAGCTCATTCAGGAACTGGCTTGGAGGGATTATTGGCAGCAAGTTTGGATTGCAAAAGGAACTGCTATTGATAACGATTTGAAACGCGAGCAGCCTCATGTGTCTCATCATAAAATTCCTAGTACACTCATTCAAGCCCAAACTGGAATTGAGGCAGTTGATCAAGCTATTCTTGAGTTTTACAATACCGGCTACATGCACAATCACATGCGTATGTATGTTGCCTCAATTGCCTGTAATATTGGGCATGCGCATTGGTTTCAGCCGGCGCAATGGATGTATGCCAATTTACTAGATGGGGATTGGGCAAGCAATGCATTGAGCTGGCAATGGGTGGCTGGAGCAAATGCCAATAAAAAATACTATGCCAATCAGGAAAACATAAATAACTTTTTTGAAAGTGAACAAACAGATACCTTTTTGGATGTTGAATACGATCAATTTGAAACGCTTAAAACGCCAAAACTCCTTTTACATAAAGAACAATTTGAATTGAAAACTGAGCTACCAGCTAGCAATGATTTGGTGCTTAACAAAGAACTTCCCACCTGCGTCTACACCTATTATAACCTTGACCCCGAATGGCGAAAAAACGAATCCGTTAATCGTGTACTAATTTTGGAGCCTAGTTTTTTTGATAAATATCCAGTTGCTAGTAAACCACTTGATTTTGCGCTAGCATTGTCCAAAAATATCAAAGACATTCATATTTTTGTAGGTGAGTTTTCTGATTTACAAGAACAACTTGACTCATCTCGAATCATTTTTAAAGAGCATCCTAGTAATCAGCATTTTATTGGTAAGCAAGATGAGCGAGATTGGATGTTTTCTGTAAAAGGATACTATCCTTCTTTTTTTGCTTTCTGGAAAAAGTGTAACAAGGAGTAACAAGGAGTTGGACTAACCCTCCAATAACCTCCAACTAAGAACATCCTAATTTTCAAATTCCCGTTTTGAATTCTAGACTCCGTTTTATAAAAAAAAAAACGACTTACGAACTCATTATAACGACTCATGGGTTAAGTGTTGTTTACGAATAAGTGCGCCTGCATTTTTGTTGGCATATAAAACTTATAAATAATGAAAAAAACAATACTTACTACCTTAGCATTAACGCTAACCATTTTAACGTTTGCGCAGATACCCAGTGGATTTTCGGCCGCTTATTTATTTAATAACGGCTCATTAGCAAATTGTGGTGCCAGTTCGGCTCAAGATTTGGCAAACTTTACAACCAGTGGATCAGTTTCAGAAACTAAAAACAGAAAAGGCACAGATGGTCAAGCTATCTCCATAAGTAGTGGCAATAGCTTAGTTACAGCCCTAACGAATAATATTAACTATAGACCACTAACGGTTAGTTATTGGATAAAAATGGACGATGATACTTCAGGCAGTACGCGTCTTATTCAGTTTTACGGAAATTATAGTGGTCAAGGAACTACTGGGTTCGAAATGAATGCAACCTTTACTGCAACTGGTACTCAACTGAGTTGGAGAGCTGGTATGTACACCAACGGATCTTATCGCGCATATACGAACAAAACTGCTGTAGATTCTTTGGATAATGGAAATTGGCATCATATCATTTTTAGAGCTACACCAAATGGTAGCAACTTAGATATTAATGTGTTTGTAGATAATGTATTAGCTGCTGGTTTAACTGGTTCGGTAACAACACCAAGAGGTTGCAATTGGAATTTTATTGTTCTTCTGGAATCAGTGCAGAACACTACGACAACGATTCGAAGCTGAGAAAATCGAAAAAGAACTAATGCAAAGTCTCATTCGGACAATTAACTCGCAAATGAATCCGCATTTTGTTTTTAACGCTCTTAATTCAGTACAAGATTTAATCCTTCAAAAAGACATTAGAAACTCTAATATTTACCTCGGAAAATTTGCCGATTTAATGAGACAAACACTAGACTATTCGCAAAAAAACACCATATCTTTAAACCAAGAATTGGATACTATAAAGCTCTACTTAGAACTTGAAAAACTGAGGTTTGGCGAAGAGTTTAGTTTTGAGATAAGCTCCACTCTTGATGCTGAGGAACTCCAAAACAAATCAATACCTAGCCTGCTTTTGCAACCGTATATTGAAAATGCAATTAAGCACGGTCTTTTGCATAAAACAGGCGATAAAAAACTAACGATTAATATCACCAAGGTTAATAATAAGCTCCAAATTGCAATTCTTGATAATGGAATTGGAAGAGAGCAATCAAAAGTAATTAATGCACGTAGAGAACAAAATCACACCAGTTTTGCTATGAAGGCAAACGAACAAAGACTCAAGCTGGTGAAAGAGTCACTGGACATTGATATTTCGCTAGAAATAATTGATTTACAACCTTCTGGAACTAAAATTCAATTTACGTTTAACTAATTCCTTTGCTCATTGAAAACGATAAAAGCAATAATTATTGACGACGAAGAAGGAGCTCGTCGTTTATTGAAAAATGCATTGGAAGAGCACAATACAAACGTTGAAGTATTGCAGACTTGTGCAAATGTACCAGAAGGTGTTTTAGCGATTAACCAACTTGAACCAGACGTTGTATTTCTTGACATTGAAATGCCGATGTATTCTGGACTGGAATTATTGGGCTTTTTTAAAGAAATATCCTTTGAAATTATTTTTGTAACAGCCTATAACCAATATGCAGTGCAGGCTTTTGAAGTATCTGCGATAGATTATATCCTGAAGCCAATTCGCTTAGATAAATTAGAAAGTGCAATTGAAAAATTGAGAGCTCGGCTAGCAATTCCAAATATGTCGAAGAAGCTTGAAACGCTAAAAAGCAATATGTCCTCCGATCGTATTGAGAAAATAGCAGTTCCGGTATCAGATGGTTTGATTTTCATAAAAGTTTCTGAAATCTGTCATATTGAAGCAGATGGATCATATTCCACTCTTTCATTATTGCACGGAAATGATATTCTAGTAAGTAAAAAGCTTAAATATTTTGAAGCTATTTTAGAAGACAATACAGACTTCTATAGAGTGCACAGGTCCAATTTGGTTAACATTCAAAACATTCAGAAATACAATCGTCATGAAAGCAACGTACTAATGGAAAACGGCTCAATCGTTAAGGTAGCAAGAGATAACAAAGCGGCTTTTGAAAAAAGACTTAAAGCCCTGCATACTTAGCAAAAACAATTAAACCCAATCGATACCTTTCTTCAGTTTATCTAGAGTCTTTTGTTCTTGACTACCCTCTTCAGCCTGATGATTATACGGCCAGCTCACCTGAGAAGGCAAAGACATTAAAATTGACTCGATTCTACCGTTGGTTTCTAATCCAAACTTGGTTCCTTTATCGTACACCAAGTTGAATTCTACATATCGGCCTCTTCGAATCAGTTGCCAGTTCTTTTGCTCCTCGGTAAAGGGCTTGGTTGCATTTGCAGTTACAATTGGCAAATAAGCTTTTAAAAAAGTGTCTCCTACTGCTTTGTTGTAATCAAAGAGCTTGTTCCAGTCTCTGTCGTTTAATCGATCGTAAAAAATACCACCTACTCCTCTCGTTTCATTTCGGTGTTTGATAAAAAAATAGTTATCGGCCCATTCTTTAAATTTTGAGTAGTAGCTGGGGTCAAACTGATCGCAAGTTGATTTCAATTCAGAATGAAATCCTTTAGCTTCGTTATCGTTAATATAGATCGGTGTTAAATCGATTCCGCCACCAAACCACCAAGTTTCTCCCTCTATTTCAAAGAAACGAGTATTCATATGGATAATAGGAACCCAAGGGTTTTTTGGATGCAAAACAATGGACACTCCCGATGCAAAAAACTCGGATTTGGAAACACCAAGAGCCTTTTTTATATTTTCAGGCAACACACCGTGAACTGCTGAAAAATTTACACCGCCTTTCTCAAAAACATTTCCATTTTGGATAACACGGGAGCGACCTCCCCCCCCTTCTGGTCTTGACCAGTTATCTTCTTGAAATTTTGCGAATCCGTCGGCTTTTTCTAATCCTTCACAGATATTATCCTGCAAAGATTTATACCATTCAATTACTTGTTCTTGATAAGTCATTTATTCAACTTCGACGTGAAAATAGTTTTCAATTTTCACCATTTTAAGTGCTGTATTTTCAAAGCCTCCGTTTGGTTTTAACCGTGAAAATCTGAAATTTTTACTCACTCCTTTGTACGTCTCCGTTGGGTAATTTTCATAAAAACCAGTCCCGAACTTCTGTAACGATTCTAAAAAATACAAGCCAATATCGTAGCCCAAAAAGGTCCAATCATCTGGGTCTGACTTATAAGTAACCCTGTATTTCCCAATAAACTTATCCGTTGCGCTGTAGTTGTAATCTACAAACTGATTGTAAGGAATATGCACCTTGAGATTATTCAAATACTTGATATCTAAATAACCAAATGTGCTCCATGCGTCCATACCAACAACCGTAATGTCGTAATCTTTCGAATAGCGATTCAGCGCATTTAACATTCTGGTTACAAACGTTTTACTATTCAACGGCATCACCAAGACATTTGGAATAGAATCATCCAGTAGGTATTTGATTTTTGCAGTATCAAAATTCCAAATTTTTAGCCGTTCAAAGTTACTATTGACATTATTAAAAATCACCTTATTGGTGTCACCATTATTAATTCCTTTGAAGTGTTCAGCTAGTAACACATCTCTTAACTCGTTGTTTTCTACCAGTATTAATTTTTTCTCTTTAAACTTGTCAAGGGACATTTTTCTAATAAAATCGACTTGAGCTTTATTTCCCGAATTCACTTTTATAGTGCGCAAATTGGTATCCAAAATACTGTTATTCTGAGGCACGGGAGAGACTATTGCAGCCCCAATCTCGTTAGCATATTTTTGAACCACTTCAAAATTGGGTCGGTAAAGAGGGCCAATAAATAAATCGGTATTTACCAATTCCATATCCTGTAAGATAGCTCTTACCACTTCAGTGCTTCTTAATCTGCGATCGTACTTCGTGTCGTAAACCAATACCTTAAACTTATAGCCTTTGCCCCGCAAACTATCCAATGCTAATTTCACACCGGTATAAATGCCCATGGCAACCTTGGAAGCAGGAAGTATTTTTTCGGGTTCAAATTCTTTACGTTTTTCTTCTAAGGTGTCGTTTAAATCAAAATAGAAAGGAAGCATGATAACAACCTGATATTCATCTTTAAAAACACTTGTATCTTCTTGCAGTGGGATAATTTCGTCCAAGGCATCAGCATAGGCCTTCGGTTTTGCCTTTGCTATTGGTAAGCGAATAGTTGTACCCACCTTAAGTCCATCAGGCAGTCCATTGTTTACGATCCGAATACTATCCATATTCACATCGTATTCTTTTGCAAGTGAATACAGCGTTTCTTTGGGTTCAACAAAATGCAGTTCGAACGAATCTTCAATCGCTGGCGCAATTACTTTTTGGGTAACATTGGTCTCCGCATTGGACAAAACCGGTATTCTTAACTCCAAGCCCTCCTTCAATCCATTCTTTATTTGAGGATTGTTTTCCTCCAAATCAGCTGTACTTATTTCGTATTTACGAGACAGTGAATACACTGTTTCTTTTGCAATAACGGTATGAATTAGGTATTTGCCTTCTGCCTTTGGAGGATTGTTTGCAGCAGCTTTTGAGTCTACTTTTTTAACTGGTATTCGAATTACTTGACCAATCTTTAAGCCTTCCTCCAATTGTGGGTTTTCGGCAATTAAGTCTTTAATCTTTACCGAATACATTTTGCTTAATGAATAGAGCGTGTTGCCCTTTTCAATTTTATGAAGATAATAGGTTTTACCTTCAATGAGCTGCACTTCTTTTTGATTAAACTGCTGAGCATTAAGGCTGCTCGTTGCAACTAAGCAAGTACAAACAAAAAATATGCGCAATAAAACTTTCAAATTACTCCCATTCAATTGTAGCGGGTGGTTTTGAGCTAATGTCGTAAACCACTCTGTTTATTCCCTTCACTTTATTAATAACCTCAGACGAAATGCGTGCCAAAAATTCATAAGGCAAATGGCACCAATCTGCCGTCATACCATCCGTAGAAGAAACTGCTCTCAAAGCTACAGCATTTTCATAAGTGCGCTCATCTCCCATTACTCCTACCGACTGAACTGGCAAAAGAATAGCACCAGCTTGCCAAACATCATCGTATAAACCATCATCTTTCAAGCCTTGAATAAAAATATGATCCACCTCTTGCAATGTAGCAACTTTTTCAGGAGTAATGTCGCCTAAAATTCGAATGGCTAATCCAGGACCAGGAAAAGGGTGTCGCCCTAATAAACTAGGCGCTAGTCCCAACTCTTTTCCAACTCGACGCACCTCATCTTTAAACAAAGCCCTCAGTGGCTCTACTATTTTCAATTTCATAAAATCTGGCAAGCCCCCTACATTGTGGTGGGATTTAATAGTGGCAGAGGGCCCTTTTACCGATACCGACTCAATAACATCTGGGTAAATTGTTCCTTGTCCTAGCCACTTAGCATCTTCTATTAAATGCGACTCTTCGTCAAAAACCTCAATAAATACTCGGCCTATAATTTTTCGCTTGGTTTCAGGATCTGACTCTCCAGCCAATTCTGTATAAAATTTCGATTTTGAGTCCACTCCCTTAACGTTTAAACCCAGGTGCTCGTATTGCCTTAAAACACTTTCAAATTCGTTTTTGCGCAACAGTCCATTGTCAACGAATATGCAGTATAAGTTTTTACCAATTGCCTTGCTCAATAAAGTTGCTGCAACCGTAGAATCTACTCCACCAGATAAGCCTAAAATTACTTTATCCTGTCCTATCTTCTCTTTGAGCTCTTCAACCGTTGTGTCGATATAGGAAGCTGGTGTCCAATCTTGAGCACAGCCGCAAATGCTAACTGTAAAGTTTTTTAGCAGCGTAAGGCCGTCGGTAGTATGATAAACTTCTGGGTGAAACTGAATTGCATAAGTTGTTTCACTTTCGATTTTAAATGCTGCGTTTACAACATCTTTTGAACTTCCAATACACTTATAGTTTTCGGGTAATTTAGAAATTGTATCACCGTGACTCATCCATACCTGTGAACCGGGTTCTATTCCAATAAACAAATCTGAATTGTCATCAATGTAAGTAAGGTTAGCTCTTCCGTACTCGCGATGCTCTGAAGGCACAACTTCACCACCGTAATGATTTGCTAAAAATTGTGCTCCATAACAAACACCTAACAAAGGCAGTTTTCCTTTTATTAAGCTCAAATCTGGTATTGGCGAATCAGCATCTCTAACCGAAAAAGGAGACCCAGAAAGAATCACTCCTTTGATATCGGAGGTTATTTCAGGGAAATCATTAAAAGGATGAATTTCACAGTAAATATTCAATTCTCTTACTCGCCTAGCAATGAGCTGTGTATACTGAGAACCAAAATCTAGAATTAGGATTGTATCTTGCATACGCAAAAGTATATTTACCCTAGAATGAGGCTAGACTAACCACACCCTTTTTCTAACAAAAAAATAAACATTAGATAATTTTGGAAATAGACTAAAACCTGTAACTTTAAAAATCCAAACTAAGCTGAACTATGAACCTAAAGGTTATTCAAAGAACTTTACTACTAGTTACAACTTTAATTGGCCATGCTGCATTTGGTCAAACTACCCTATATAATGAAAATTTTACGGGTCAAAATGGAAAAGGTGCAATCGGCGGATCGCTCAGTATCACAATAGATACTAGTGGTGTTGATTGGGCTGTTGATACTTTATCAGTTGACTTTCAAAATAGTGATGATTATATTCAAGTAGTTAATGAAAAGATTGAATTCAGGGACACTGAAGGAAATGCAAAATGGATTTCACCCGCAATCACTATTTCAAATCTAAACACTCTGACTCTTTCAATTGAACTGAGTGAAGTAGGAACTATGTAAGGTTCGGATACTTTATCAGTTTATTATAAAATTGACAATGGATCTGAAACTGAAGTAAAAACTATAAACGATGATTTTTCAAGCCATACATTAACCGATACTGCATTGTCTGGAACGGGCAACAATTTGTACATAATTGTTTATGGTCAAAATGGCGCTGATGCCGAAAAACATCGTTTTGATAATGTGATTGTAAAAGGGGTTTGCGGTTTAATTCCTTCCGAGTCATCAAATCTTACTGCTTCCGGTTCGCTTAATACTGCTGCAATAACTTGGAACGCACCAGACTGTGCCGACGAAGTGTTGATTGTTGCAAAGTTAGCGTCCACCATTTCAGGAACGCCAAGCGGTGATGGTACAGCCTATTCAGCAGCAAGCGATTTTAGTGGCGCTGGAACTGCTTTTGATGGTGGAAAAGTGATTTATAAAGGCTCAGGAACTAACGTTACGGTTACTAATCTAACAAGTACTTCAACTTATTTTTATAAAATTTGGTCACGAACAGGAAGCAATTGGACAACTGGAATAGAAATAAATTCAAACACTTCCTATGTGCCTAAGTTTATAATATCAGAAGTTGCTGACCCAAGCGATGATATCAATGCTCGATTCGTTGAGCTTTTTAATGCCGATTCGGTAGATATAAATTTTTCGGACCTCGATTATTATATCTGCAAAGAAACCAATGGTGGAGGCAATTTTAATTGTACCCAACTATCAGGTAGCCTAGCTCCTGGTGGAACTTATGTTGTTGCCAACAATTCTACAGGGTTCAATACTCAATTTGGTCAAAACCCTACTGGAACATTTAGCAATACAGCCGGAAATGGTGATGATGCATATGCCTTGTACATTGGAGGAGATAATACCACAGGCACCTTGTTGGATATATATGGAGTAATAGGCCAAGATGGGTCTGGGCAAACTTGGGAGTATGAAGACAAGCGCGCTTACCGAGATAGCAACTTAGCGTCACCAAATGGAACATGGACTGCTTCGGAATGGACAATTGCAGGAAGCAATGCTGCTGTGTGCGAACCCTTTAAACATGCTTCTGCATATCCACAAGCAACCTTCAATTCAAGTGCAACACTTGTTGGCGGCAGCTATGGCTCAGTTATCATTAATGGTTCGTCAATAGCAATTAACGCTAGTTCCGAAACTACAATTCGGAACTCCATCGCGCTAACCGAAGGGTTGCTAAACCTAGGGAGTAATAATTTGAATCTTGGCACTGCTGCGGGAAATTGCACCTTATCAGGCGGCTCCAGCTCGTCCTATATTTTTGGAGGAACAGTAAAGTCTTTTGTGAACGATTCCTCGGCTACATACACCTTTCCTATGGGAACAAGTAGCACAGAATATTCGCCTGTTTCAATTGATTTTAATAGTAGCACATTGGCATCAGGAGCTTTTATTGCAACTACTATTTCAGACGAAAAACACCCGAACTTTGATCAACATGTTACCAGTTACCTTGAAAGGAATTGGACTATTGAAGCAACAGGAATTACAAATCCAGTTTATGCGATTCAATTGAATTATGTTGACGGAGATGTTGTTGGAACAGAATCTACCATTTTACCCGTAAAATATGCTGTTGGTAACTGGACGGCCCCTGGTGAAATTGGGAATAACAATGTCGATACTGTCGGGTCGGGTGCAATTAATACCGCTTCTAATTTCCTTTCTTGGGACAGCCTTAACTCCTTCAGCATATTTGGAGGTGCAGGAAACGGTACCCCACTGCCCATTGAATTAATCGCATTTGAAGGTAAAAAAATGAATGAGAACGTACTGCTGACGTGGGAAACGGTAAGTGAATTAAACAACGACCATTTTATTGTTGAACGTATTGATGAAAATGATTCGGCGCAAAGCATAGGTTCGGTTCCTGGAAATGGAACTTCAAACGAAATGCACAACTATAGTTATATGGATTACAATCCCGAAATTGGCGTGAACTACTATCGCTTAAGTCAAGTGGATTATAATGGATTTATAAATAGACATGAGGTGATTGCACTAGAAATAGTGCCAAAAATCAACAGTAATGAAATATTTGCCTATTTCGACAATAACTCTAACCAGCTTAAAATAAGGAATTGTGAATCCTCAATCGAAAAGCTTGAAATCCTTGGTATAAATGGCCAAGAGGTTGAATATTTGATTAGCGGTTTTAATGATGAGTTTTTGGAAATCGACCTGAACCATATTGACCATGGAGTTTATTTTTTAAGCTTGAAGTCTGAAGTTGAAGCTCCAAAAACCTAAAAATTTATTCGCTAGTTAAAGTTCAATAAGCGTAATATCAGGATGAAGCGGTTCAAATACTTCCAGTAATTTATCAAATAATGCATCGCCTGTTTTTGGATAAAATTGAGCGATATTGTAGTAGCGTTCCTGGAAATTTCCTTTTGGAAAAAGTGCCGATTTAACTCGGTACATCATTTCTAAATCCGTTTCTAAATTTAGCTTTTCACCTCTAATTAGCTTTTTCTCTAATCGATCAATTGCTTGTAAAGAACGCGTTTTCGAAACTTCGGAGGAAGGTTCTAATGTTTTGTCTACTGAACCCGCCAACGCTTTTAGTTCTAAGAATATTGACTCAATTTTGCTGCGATATTCATCCAAATTCAAATTAGTATTGCCATGAATTTCCACCAATTGTTTTTCCAAACTGATCTCCGATTTAAACATATCTGTCCAATTCAGTTTTAGTTTAGAAAGACGTTCCGTATCTCGTTCTGAGACTATTACAGCAGAATTTCTAAGGAGTAGAATTGGAAAGTCAACTTCGAATTTCTCAAACATCGATTTTAATTCAAACCAATAACTCATTTCGCCTGCCCCACCAGTATAAGACAAGTTCGGCAAAATGGTTTCTTGGTAAAGCGGACGTAACAAAACGTTAGGACTAAATAATTCGGGAGCAGCCGCTGCTTCTTTTATCAACTCATCTTTCGTCCAATTTTTTGAACCATCCGCCAACTCAAAAGCTTCTTCAACTTTAGTAATCCTAATTCTTGATGTTTTCGATAAATAAAACAAGTTAATATCTCTCGGGGTAACTTGTTCTTTGTGTCCGATATGATTCAGTTGTTGTATGGTTTCACCAACTGAGTTAAAACTGATTTGCTCATCAATTTCTTGGATTACGTAAGGCGCAAAAATTTGCTTCAATTGAGTAGCATCTCCATCAATAACAAGCACACCATATTTACCTAAAAGATTGTGCACCAGGTTTCTCGTAGCACTTGCCAAGTCCTTTTTAGAGTAGGCCTCTTTAATTAATTCTATCCACTTTTTTCCTGAAGTACTCTTTTCAATATCCACTTCAAGTTCAGCAATAAGCTCAGTAATTTCTGGTTGCTTCCAGCCAACGGCATAGTCATTTACTCCTTCCCATTCATAGCGTTTATTTGAAGTATTAAAATGATTGATCTCTAAAAAATCGTGGTCTTCAGTCGCCATCCAATAAATAGGCACAAATTCATTTTCTGGAAACTCTTTTTTGAGCTGTCTAGATAATTTTACAACCGATAAAATCTTGTAAATAAAATACAAAGGACCTGTTCCTAAACACAACTGATGACCAGTAGTGACGGTGAAAGTTGTCGACTGCTTTAAAGCGCTTATAGCATTCAACTGAAGCTCAGCATTAGCAACACCTTCGTATTGCTTTTCCAATGCGGCTGCAAGTAACGTTCTCTTATCCTGGGAAAATTGTCGTTTTTCTATATTTTTTTTGAAGCCACTAAGCGAAGCAGATTGACCATACAAAGATTGTAGGCTGGAATTGTTATCTAAATAATCAGACATTAACTTGGATAAAAAATCAATGTCTTTGTAGCTAATACAGTCTGACTCCATAGAACAAATGTAATTTATCTAAAATTCGAGAGTTTCTAAAATTGTTTAAATCAACAGGTCGAAAAAAGACTAGAACCGAAACGCGAATAGAAGGTCAAATAGCTATCCATAAAAATGCTCGCTTCATTATGTTCTATCACATGTTAAGTAAGACAGAATCTTTATCATTTGGTATTAGTTTCGCAGCATGAAAAAAGCAGAAAAGGTTGAATTTGTAATAGAAACTTTAGAAAGACTTTACCCTGAAACACCTGTTCCACTAGATCATAAAGACCCTTATACCCTGTTAGTGGCGGTTTTGCTTTCGGCCCAATGTACCGACAAACGTGTAAATACAGTTACTCCTACCCTTTTCGAATTAGCAGATAATCCAAAAGAAATGGCCAAACAAGATGCTGAAGTAGTCCGAGAGATTATTAAACCTTGTGGACTTTCTCCCACGAAATCCAAAGCTATAGTCAACCTATCAAAATTATTAATGGAACATCACAACGGAGTTGTTCCTGCCTCTTTTGAAGAATTAGAAAAACTACCTGGGGTAGGTCATAAAACAGCCTCAGTGGTGATGGCTCAGGCTTTTGGTGTTCCTGCATTTCCAGTGGACACTCATGTTCACCGATTATTGAAACGTTGGAAGCTTACCAATGGAAAATCGGTCGAACAAACAGAGAAAGACGCTAAGCGATTGTTTCCACAAGAAATATGGAACAAACTGCATTTACAAATCATTTTCTACGGACGGGAATATAGTCCTGCTAGAGGCTTTAAACCTGAAAACAGTCCCATTGATTTTGCTTTTGACGTGAAGCTTTAATTCACTCCTTTTACCTTTCCAGTAATCTGATAAACACCTCCAACTTGCTCTGGGTGGATGTCTTTTATTGGGTGTTTTTCTCCTTTTCCCTCGATAAAGCCTTTGGCCTTAAACCAAGTCGTTTGTTTTTTAAACTTAACTTTAGTAGCTTCTATTTCATGAATATCACCGTATCTCGGAAAGCGTAATACTGCATTTTTAAGCGGATAGAAGTTCCCTTTTTTGTCCAGCTTTAGCCCTTTATCCGTAGTTATTATTTCACAGTTATAGGGTTTAAACACCTCAACTCCTTCGATATAAACATCTCCTTTTTTAAGGTCGATCTTGACCTTATTGGAAAGCCAAGATGTACTGTCTTGATAGCCGTTGTAATAGACCAATTGGCATCTTTCAAAAATCAAAAACTCATCCGTCACCAGCGGACTCATTAGTGCAGGCTGATCACTTCGAATATCAAAATCCATTTCTATGATTTGAATTTTCAGTTTAGAGGGAATAATAAATGTCTCGGTATAACTTCTCCTGAAATAAACCTTGGCCGTATTAGCGGAGGGATTCATTTCTAAATCAACCTCGGCCAAATCAATACCTATGTTTCCAGTTTGGAAAAAATATTTACACGCTAAACAGCGCATAATGGTGCTGTCTTCATTAAAAGTAACCTTACCTTCGAATTGATGATCGTTACCCAGAATAAGGTTGGCATGCATGTACTTTGCACCATCTATTAATAGAATGTTTTTATTCACCGATAATACTGTAGTGTCTTGAGCTACAGATACATTTACTAAACATATTGCTATAAAAAAAGCAATCAAATAGACTATTTGATTGCTTTTAAATTCTTGTATTTGCTGAGTTCTAATAAGCTCTATTTTTTAAATTTCTTAAGTGTTTCCTTGTAGTCTTTTAACGCATTATCGCTCATACCGTTTGCTTTTCCTAATTCAATCGCTGCTGTTTGAGCTTCAATAGCCTCCTCTTTTCTCTCTAATTTATAAAGCAAATTCGCTTTAGTATCTAGTACCGCTGGGTTAGGCTCTTCAGATATAACCATATCGGTCCACTTTACCGCTTCTTCTAAATATTCTTTATTATCCGTGTTTTCAAATAGTGTCCAAGCAAAACTATTTAGTGCATTCTTATCATCTGCAAAATACTCACCTACATCAGCAGCAGCAATTTCGCAAAACTCTTCCATTCGTTTCTCCTTTTTCAGTTCGCTTAAATCCGCTATCAAAATAATTTTTTGCCAGCCAATTATGTTGCGCTTCTTAACCGCAATCATTCTTTTTTCAAGTTCTTTTCTATCCGATTGTTCTCCAGTTGCTTGCTCCATAACCCAAGCCTGGTGATTTTTGTACAATAGTTGTTCAATTTCTTCAGGGTAAGCAGACTCAAACTCATCGCGATGACTCAAAATGTAAGTCATTGCTTTGGAGTCTACCGATTTATCATACATTTTTATAATCTCTACTGTTTTTGGATTTATAAACTGGTCTTCAGAAAGTTCAGAATAATAAGCATTCAAAGCCTTATCTGTTGGCTCATAAGCTCCTGACAAGACCTCTAAATATTCCTCGATAAATTCTGGAGACTTTTCTCCACCAACAAATCGCTCATTCATTCCCACTAAGTTTCCTTTAGGATTTTTAGCGCTTTTACCAAAATCAACATACTCTATAGGCTTTATCATGGTACCAACTTTTTTATGAACTACCTCTCCATTTTTATTCATAAATAAAAGCGTTGGGTAATATCGTACGGACTGAGTTTTTGCGAACTCTAATCCTTCGTCTTTTTCCATATTAAGCTTTAGGTTAATGAAATTTTCATTATAAAAGTCAGCTACGGTATCGTTGGTAAACATATTTGCCGCCATCCACTTGCATGGACCACACCAAGTAGTATAGGCATCAATAAAAATCAGTTTATCAGTTTTCTGAGCCTCTGCCAAAGCTTTATCCATAGAATTGTTAATGAATTTTATAGAACGATTCTGAGCAAATGTGCTTACTAGTGCACCAAATAATAGAGTACTTATGACTATTTTTTTCATAGTTTATGAGTTCTTCTTAATGTTCAAATAATTTTCTAAAAGTAAGATTTATCCGAATTCCTTTTGGTTTTCGTGTTTTTGGAATTGAATGTTCGTATAAATTTTGAAAACCAGCTTTCATTACAAGGAGCGAATTATTGTGTAAAATTAAAGAAGTTGAATTTCCTTTTTCTGAATTCGGTCGAATTTTAAAAACCCTATCCTCGCCCAGTGAAAGCGACGCAACTATAGGATCGACTCCTAATTCTTTTTCATTGTCAGAATGCCAACCCATGCTATCATTACCATTTCGATAAAGATTAAGTAATACTCCATTATAAGTTGCGCCTGTTTCCATCTCAACTGCATTTTTCAATAAGCGTACCGTTTTTGAAAATGGACTTGCTGGCCAAGTTCCGCCTGAATATTTGTAGGACAAATCACCTTGCCAAGCTATTAACCGAGGTTGGTTATACGTTTTTCCGAAAATTTTTATTTCCCGTTCTTCCCATGCTACTTCTTTGAGGAGCGTTTCAAAAACAGCTTTACTCTCTGGTAAAAAATCGTCAATCAATTTTAGATCACTCTTATTCATAGTCAGAAAAAAAAGTGGGATTAAAATTGACCAAAAACACCTGCTGAGTTGCTCTAGTTATTGCAGTATACAACCATCGCGTATATTCCACCCCCATATGGTCTGGGTTTAAGTACCCTTGATCGATATAAATTTCTTTCCATTGTCCACCCTGTGCCTTATGACAGGTTACAGCATAAGCAAACTTTATTTGTAAGGCATTATAATAAGGGTCCTCTTTAATCTTAAAATGAATTGCCTTTTTGTTTTTGAAATGACTGTACTCCACCATCAACTCATTATAAAGCCTGTCCAAGTCTTTTTGCTGTAACGAGGGAGATTCAACATACAAGGTATCCAACAGGACCTTTACATTTATAGGTTTTTCGTTTGGATAATCGACCATTCTGACTTCTACTGTAGCAAACTCAAAACCATATTTATTTTCTAATTGACCTACGCTAAGTACTTCCAAGGCATCTCCATTGGCAATAAAACCAGGCTTGCTCGTCGCCTCAATCCAGAAATAATTATTCTTCACCACCATTAGCATATCACCACCTTCAATGCGCTCTTCTCGAAATAAAATACGGTGCCTAATTTCTTGATTAAACTTATTCGCAGATTTATTTGAACGGCACAGCAATAAGGTTTGCTCTACTCCCGAACGACCGTAAGAATCTTCCAAAAAGTCAGATAACTCGGCTCCCGAAATGGCTTGAATATCGGTAAAATCAGTAACGTCGAATTGCGGAGTAAATTCATTATTAAAAAGTTGGTCTCGCAATTTTGTAGCATTAAACAATACACCCGAATCTTTCGCTTGCCGCAATACTTCTCTAATTTCAACCATTTCACTATCCAACCCATACTGGCCGCGCAGCAAAGATTTACTTAGTGCTGGACTCACCTTTTCATTTACTGGAGGCAATTGAGCAATATCACCAATAAACACCAATTGACAATTTTCACCATCACGCACAAAATCAATTAAATCAGCAAGCAAATGCATTTGCCCAAAGCCTTCTCCTTGATGTTGGCTTTTACCATTGATCATACTAGCTTCATCAACAAAGAACACGGTATTCTTGGCGTTGTTTTTCGCCAGTCGAAAACCTATACTGCCTCCTCCTCGATCCACTGTTTGATAAATTTTGCGGTGTATTGTACTTGCTCGTTTTCCAGTGTATAATGTCAGCACTTTTGCTGCTCGACCTGTAGGCGCCAATAAAATAGAATACAACTTTAATTGAGGCAATGCTTTGACAAGCGTATTGACCATCGTGGTTTTACCTGTACCAGCATATCCGCGCAAAATAAAAACCTGAACATTGAGTTCTCCTGCTATAAAGTCACTAAAACTTTTGATAAACCTAAATTGATCCTGGGTAGGCGTTAGATTTAATTGTTTTAAAATTTCGTTGCGAACCTCTGTTCCTTGCATAGTTCAAAAATAGGATAATTACTATGTTTTAGTTTAACGATTACGTCAATGGTTACGGGAGTTTTAAGGATTTATTACCAGTGAATTTTCGTTCAAAAAAAATTGTAAGTTTGTGCGCTTCGTACAGTAAAAAATTAAAGATTTATGCAACTTAAAAATGCCGTAGCCCCTATAGTTTTAGCAGTAGCTGGATTAGCTATATTGATATTTGGCTTAACCAATGACCAAACTGCTTGGTTTAATCTGGGAGGAGCTGCTATTCTAATAGCTGGAATTGTAGCAACATTAAGCGCAATGGATTTCTTTTCGAAATCGATAAGAATGATTATTTTATTGGCCCTTGTAGTTGTTTCGATAGCATTGGCATTTGTAGATTACAAAGCGATTAAAGATCCCCTAGATTTTCAAGCAGAAAAACAAAAAAGATACGCTCATGTTATTCAGAACTTAAAAGATATCCGTGAAGTTCAAATGAAGTACAAAGAGAAGTACGGTAAATTTACCGGTGGACTTGACACTATGATGAATTTCTTGAAGAATGATTCAATATTGGTAATTAAATCGGTAGGGACTGCACCAGATACACTTACCGAAGCAAAAGCAATTGAGTTGGGAATTATAAAGCGTGATACAACTGCTATACCAGCTGGTGTTTCCATCTTCAATGAAGAATATTTAGCAGATAGAAAGGTACCTTTTAATCTCGATTCCCTTCCTTTCGTGCCATTCACAAAAATGGCCTTTAGTATGGATGCCGGACATGTTGTAAGAGGAAGAGTTAAAGTTCCTGTTTTTAAGGTAAGAGATGCTGCTCCTTACGATATTTACGATGTACTTCAAGTTGGATCAATGGACGATCCAAGCACCGCAGGTAACTGGGGAGAATAAATAAGATTCGCTATCTCTTCGCACGCTCAAATGGATAACTGGACAGTTGAAACTGTAAATTGGGCGCAAGAATCTAGTTTATCGCTGCTTGTTTTTTTTGCCGAAAAAACGCTTTCCTTCAGCACTTATTCGAAGAACCAGCGTAGTTTTCTTTCGCATCATAGTTTTCCACTGCTGCAATCTAAATCTATTGCTGAGTCTTGCAATCAAGCCTATTTAAAACTTCCCTATCAACGTGCGGATTTCTTAGAAACTAAAGTGGGCTTCTACAGTCCTTTTGTAACCTTATTTCCAGCTGCTATTGATAATGAAAGTATACAAAAAATCTTCGCATTTGAGCATGGAATAACTGAAGAAGCGTGTAAAATGATGCGCATTAAATCTTCCAATTTAGGTAAACTTGCTTTTATTCTTCCAGAAGAAGCTTCTGCTTGGGCATTACAAAAATTCAACGCACCTGAATTTTACCCTTCAAGAGAGTTAAGCCTCAATTTCGCGATGCAGGTGAAGTCTAAGGACATGCTGCTACTAATAATTCAAGACGATGCAATTGAGTTAATCGTAAAAACGAAAGGTGTACTTCAGTTTCACAACCATTTTAAAGTTAATACCACTGAGGATATCTTATACTACTCGCTGTATGCGCTCGATCAACTTGGAATTAATAAAGATAGTATAAGCGCATATATTGCGGGAAATATAAACGCACCTGAGATTGATTTAGCTGAAATCAAAAGGTTTCTAAATATCAAAATAGCGCATCAAGAGCATGATTTTGGTTGTCCAAAAGAGTTAAATGCAAACTATTTTTCTTCATTTCAACTGTTGCTTTGCGAGTAATAAAAGGAAAATATAAAGGCAGGAGATTAGTTGCTCCTAAAAATATCCCCACTCGCCCGACTACCGATTTTGCTAAAGAAGGTCTATTCAATATATTGGATCACAAAATATATTTTGAAGGACTTAGAATGTTAGATCTATTCAGCGGAACAGGTAATATTGGATTAGAGTTTTCCAGCAGAGGTGCCGAAATCGTGCTCTCTGTGGAACAAAACAAAAATTGTATAGCATTTCAAATTAGCACCATAAAAGATCTAGGTCTAGATATGCGTGTTTCAAAACAAAACGTTTTTAGATTTCTTAAAAAAGAAAATGAAACTCCTTTTGACTTAATTTTTGCGGACCCACCTTACCAGTCGCCAGAGCTCGTTCATTTGCCCAGCCTTGTTTTTGCAAACAACTGGCTAGAGAAGCAAGGTTGGTTTGTACTGGAACACGGAAAAGAACACAATTTCGAAATGGTACCTAATTTCCGTTTTTCTAGGAAGTTTGGTCACGTGAATTTTAGCTTCTTTAATGCTAGCAACGAGGATTAAGTACTTTTGTTGAATGAAAAGGGCTGTTTTTCCAGGAAGTTTTGACCCAATTACTATTGGCCACGAGGCGATTATTAACCGCGCTCTGCCTTTATTTGATGAGATTGTACTGGCTATTGGAGTCAATAGCAACAAAAGCTATTTTTTTACACTTGAAGAAAGAATTTCAGTTTTAGAAAAATGTTTTGAGGGTCAACCAAAGATAAGTATTGCCTCTTATAGCGGATTAACAACTGAATACTGCAAAACCATTAAGGCATCTCACATTTTAAGAGGACTGCGGACTGCCGCGGATTTTGAGTTTGAGCGTACCATTGCTCTTATGAATAAAAAAATGGCTCCAGAATTGGAGACTATATTTCTGATTAGTGAACCTGAACATTCAGCAATTAGCTCTACAGTAGTCAGAGATATTTTAAAAAATGGTGGAGATATATCTGACTTTGTTCCTACCAATTTCCCAAAAAAATGAGATTTATAGTCATCCTTTTATTTGTTTTAAGTGCACTTAGCAACTTTGCGTCAACAGTGAATGGTGTTGCGAAAGACTATATTGGAGAGTCGATAAGATTGGTTTTTTATACCGATTTATTTAGTCAACAGCCAATTTTAGTTGGCGAGACCACCGTTGCAAGTGACGGCAGCTTTACATTTGAATACGATGTTAAACAGACACGCCTAATTGCACTTAAAATTAAAGATTATCGCAGTAATTTTTTCGTCGCACCAAATTCTAATTACACAGTTCAATTGGGGAAGTTTGACCCCCTATCTGCCCCTCCTCTAAGCAAAGACAAATATCTTCCAGCTAAATTGGTAAAAGAAGATGAGGATAAAATCAACAACGCGATAGGCCTTTTAAATGTGAGTTTAGACTCATTTGAACAAAAGCACTATAAAGCATTTCTTAACCATAAAGCCAAACCAATAGTTCAAGACTTTATGCTTGTTTTGACAAAAAATGATCTATACAACAAGAATTCATTTTTCAGACAATATACAGACGCAGTGATAGGCTCTTTGTTGTACAAAGCACAATATTCGTTTGAAGAAGTATACAATAAAAGCCTTACCGTTCCAGTTGATTATCAAAATTTTGGCTACACTAATCTTGTAAACGATTTTTATAATAAGTGGTTCAACCGATACCGGTTAACGAAAGAAAACGAGCAGTTAAAAACACTCATTTCAGCCGCGAATTATAACGAATTAAGTACATTTTTAGCGACCAATGATTTTCTGAAAAATGACACTTTGCGTGAAATCATCATCGTAAAAGAACTTTTTCGCTTAGCTGTAAATGACAATACAGTCGATCCGGTTGCGGTTGATAAAGTACTAAGCACAATTTCTACAACCGGAAATACAAGAGAAAACAAACAAATAGCAAAATACTATCTCGAACGATTAAGAAAACTAGGTATTGGAGCCGAAGCACCAAACTTCCGATTATTCAACGTAGACGGCGATGCTTTTCAATTAAAGGACTTTAGAGGTAAGTATGTCTATTTAGATTTTTGGGCTACTTGGTGTAAACCTTGCCTGAAATCTATGCAAGTGATGAAACAATTGCACCCAAAATATATGGATAATGTGGAATTTATTAGTGTGAATATTGATGAGCGGAAAAAACGTTTTGACAAGCACATGGAAGCATATTCCTACCCTTGGACAGTGCTCTATGCGGGATCTAACGAAAAAATAAAAAATGACTATGATATTGTAGTGATTCCACTTTACTATCTAATTGATCCGAATGGCAAGCTCATTCAATCTCCAGCTTTTAGCCCTGGAGGAGGAATTGAAACCACATTCTCAAAGCTTTTTAACTCAGACACGAAAGAAGAAATTAAAATTTGGGATTGGAATTTTGACCCTAAAAATACGGGCAAATAATGTCTTCATATTAAAGGGCACTTAAACATTGAATTTTATACTTTTGAAACACTTGGTGTAATTGCAATAAATGATCAATAAACTACTATACAATAGCATTTTAGCTATTTTCTTATTACTACTTAGTAGTTCTATTATTATTCCTGAAATCCCTGTAGATGTAGAGGAAGGGAAGCTCGAAGTATCTGGACGGATTAAAAATGAGAAGAATAAAGACTTGGATAGTGCTTTAGTTATTGTGACTGATAGCACCGGGCGCAAAACACTTCACAAATACTATACGGATGAAAAAGGTAAATTCAAATTTACCTTGGACTACAATGAAAAAGTAAGGGTTTATTTTGAGCATCCAGGATATGTTACCATGTTTGGTAGCTTTGATACTAAGGTTCCTAATTCAAAAATCTATAAAAACTTATACTACGAAGCGTCAATAGCCTTATTGGATGATTCTTCAAATTTTAATAAACAAACAGCGAAAGTTGAGCCTTTTCTTTTAGTTGCCTACAATTCTGGATTTGAAATTTTCATTGAAGATTTAGACCATACATTTAATTTTATCGATCAAGTTACCGAACCTAATGTTGGAAAACTTACTTTATCAGGAATGGTTCAAGACTCAACTGCCGATAGTCTAAAAGTAAGAATTGAAGCTATTGATTCTTTGGGTCGAATTATTGATGAAACTAAAACTGACTTCGACGGGAAGTATGAAATTGAAGTTCCTTTAATGAGTAAAACTAAGCTTGTATTTATTAGTGATAGCCACCACCCCTCAAATGCTTCTATTGAAGGCCTAGTTCCAAATGCAAATAAGGAGGAGTATTATAACCTTAAACACAATTTTATACTTATACCAGAAGAGGAACGAATTACGGAGAATGTCAAAAAACTTAACGAGGATAAAATTTTGTTTAATCCAGTTACTCAAAATTTCGCTGCTGATAAGCTGGTAAGAAAGAACTACGAATATGCTGTAGCAGTTTCAAAGCGAAGGTTATTAATGAAGGGTACATTAATTGACAAGAATGGTGGAGTCGTAATCCCTATGGAAATTGAAGTTCTTGATGGCGATGCTTTGTACGCTTCGTATGAGGTAGACTCTCCTAAGTACAATGCAGAACTACCCTATCAGTCGATGGTTCGTGTAAATTTTAAAGCTAAGGGCTATCATCCTATGTATGTTGACATCAACACTAAAATGGGCATGAACGAAATGGATAGCATTAAAGAATTTATTGTTCCCATTGAATTGATTAGTGAAGACAGTGCCGCTATTAATTCGGATGCTTTTGAACTACCAGCAAAGAAATTTTATTACGATCCAGCAGCTGGTTTATTTATTTTAGATACTGCTGCCTCGTCTGAGTTTGCGGCTAAATTAATAGAGGATGGCGGAAAAATTTTAGATACAGCAGTTGCCACTGGCTTTCTTATGCTTTCTGCTCAACTAATAAACTTTGCAACTGGTGACAAAATTTTTGAAGGCAGAGTTAAAATTTTGAATGAAAATAAATCCGAGGTAAGTTCAATATTAACGGATAAAAAAGGGAAATTTTCAGCGCAATTAGGATTAAATAAATTGTATTACTTGGAATTCGAGAAAGAAGGATACCACGCTACTCGTATTAAAATAGATACTAAAGTTCCGAAAGGAATGGAAAACACCGATATTAATCAAGGTGGACTTGTTGCACTTATAGTGCATAAAGGTGATGAAATAAATGGAAAGATTGTACCCGCTGAGCTTATGGAAGACATGGATGTTACAGGGTACTACTTTAGTGAAGAACAAGATGCTTTCGTAGAGGACACCAAAGTGTACGAGTCATTTATGGATGCGGTTATGGCGTATAAACCGCCTTTAGCTAAGCTTCCTAAACCTCCTGTTGACACAGTTAAAGAAGTAATACTGCCAACAACTATTGCCTTGAAGGGAAAAGCTGTCGATAAATTTAATGAGCCATTAGCCGAAATAGACATTGACTTTATAAAAGACGGAAAAAAAGTAACTAAGGCAACTACAGATGAAAATGGAAACTTCAAAATTGAACTTCCTATTGATCAAAGTTTTGTAGCAGAACTCAGCAAAAAAGGTTATCACACCGCAACAGTTTCTGTTGATACTAAAGTCGAAGACAAAAAAGCTATAATAGAAAAAGAGATCGCGATTCCGAATTTAAAAATGTATCAGGAAGATGATCTTGACGCCAATCCTGTAGCATTCAAAAAGGACATGACTAGAATTTCTTATAATCCAAGTTCTATGGAGATGAAATCCGATCCAGAAGTGCAAAGAGAGTTTACAAAAACCTTGGTAATTATTCCTGATAATCAGAAACTGGCGGTTAAAGGTAAAACAAAAGACGCCAATGGAAAGACTATTGGCTCAACAAAGATTATGGTCTACGAAGGAGCAAAACTGGTAGATTCTGTGCGGTCGGATGAGAAAGGAAATTATGAGCTTTTACTTGCTTACCAAAAAGATTATAGAGTTGTCGTCGAAGAAGATGGATACTATCGATCTTACGCCGCCGTGAGCACTAAAACAGCATTAGCAAACCAACGATTAGTCGACAAAAAAGTTAAAGACTTAGACTTGGTAATCGTAAATAGAAAAGAGGCCAAAATAAACGCCATGGCATTTTTAAAGCCATTTTCTAGAGTGAAATTTGATGCGGACAAAAATGAATTTGTTGAAGTTGGCGAGGTTGAGGAAGATTTTATGGCAAATTTATTTGTTAAGCCAAAAGCTGCGCCTAAGAAAGAAGAAAAGGATGAAAAGGGAAAAGGGTCTGTTCAACTAGAGGTACAAAGTTTAGCTGTTAAACAAATCATCGCAAAGCCAGTTTCAGATGAGGACTATATTCCGTCAACTGTGACAACTGCTGGTGCAGAAAGACAAGCACAAAAAAATCTAAACAGAAGCCAAGCTGCTGCAAATACTCAAATGAACAATTTTCACAGAATGATGAATGGCGTTCGAGGACAAAAAGCTAAAAGTATGAGAGATATGAATCTCGATATGGAACAAATACTTAGTGATGGATATTCTGTAACTGGTCCCCGGGAAGAACCCTTAAATGACAATATGATAAAAGCATTGGAAACTCGTCAAATGTTAAATCAGATTGTTGCGGAAGCAGTAGGTTTTAGAAATAACAAACTTCCTCCAATTTCAACGGATAGTATTTTTGATCTTAATTTTAGATTTAGAGTCGAGCACAGTACTTCTGGAAGAGGTGTATATCAATTAGAAATAGACAAAATACTACATAAAAATAAAATTACCGAATACGTGCAAGAAAGAGAATGGTGGTTTTTTTACGACTATTATAAAAATGGAGTTTTAATTGACGAAAGTGAATACGAAGAAGAGCTTGCAGTTTATAAGAAAAATGCCGGTGTGGTAACAATGAACTAAATTTTGGCTGGCCAAAGCCCACATAACTTCTGGAAAAGCTTAAAAGTTGAACGCAAAAAAGCGGTCCTTGCTGATGCTTTTTATACCCATGTTTTTGAAGTAGAAAAAATAATTCGTTTCGACACTGAAAGTGGACGGGACATGGAATTTCAGCGAGCCGACATAGATGCGCAACTGTATGGTTGGGGAAGACATTCCAATGTATCCGAAAAATTTAGAGATGTTGATTACAACGACCTTTATGTTGAACTCTACAGCATGTATCCTGCGACTAAAGGTTGGATGCACAATAGTGCTGCTGACCACCTGGCCTACTTCTTCCCTACTCGCTTAATTTGGATAAATAAAAAGGAACTGATAATTGCGTTTCAGCAACATATACTGCCTAAAATAATTGAGTCCAAAATCGATGAACTAATAGCTCAAAACCCGAGTAAAAACGGGAGTTTACTGGCTGAAACAACTATAGATTCAATCAGCTATAAGATACGGTATATCAAAGCTTATAACAAAACAGCGACAAAAGTATGGGACACCATCGGGGTTAGTTTACCTTTTGATTTGTTAGCAGCTATTGGGCTAAAACTAAGAAAGTATAAATTGTAAATCGAACTAAACCTCAGCTAAGCGTCCTTCAGCAAATTCTAAGTAGGTTGGATTCATTTCAAATCCTATGAAGTTTCTTTTAAGCTTTTTAGCGGCTACAGCAGTTGTACCAGAACCCATAAACGGATCCAACACCAAATCCCCTTCATTCGAGCTAATTTCCAGATACGGAACACAAACCTTCAAGGGCTTTTGAGTTTTGTGTTTGGTGCGTTCTTTACCCATACAAATTGGCGTTTGAATAAAATTGTGCATTTCATTTACGTGCTTGTGATTCCACGTTTTCGGAGTGCCTTTACTAAAATGAACCATCATTTCCATAGAATTAGCGTACATCTTTCGCGTGTAAATTGCTGGAAATGGATTTGTCTTATGCCAATGGATTACCTTCCTAAAGTTGTAGCCCACCTTTTCTACAATTCTATTGATGTAAGAAACAAAATCATCGCCACAAAACAAATATCCCGCTCCTCCTGGCTTTGTGACTCTATAACACTCCATCATTACCTCTTCCAAAAATTGCAAGTATTCTTCTTCCGACCTATAGCCGTCAAACTCGAACTCCGTAACAACATCTTTGTGGTTTTTCAGTGCCTTAACGTTCTTGGCTCTAAACTGGTAATAAGGGGGGTCGGTAAACACTAAGTCAACCGAATCGTCATCGATTTTCTTCAAGCCATCTAGGCATGACTCCAAATATATTTTGTTCAATTCAAGCATTAATTATTTCTTCGTTTCCTCTAAAAATCGTTCAATTCTGGTTTTTTGTTCTGCAGTAGTTTCAAAGGATTTTACCGCACTGATTACTAATTCTTTGTAATCAGAATTGTAAAAATGTCGTATCAATAAACCGCAAGATTTCGATAATTTCCAGTTTGCTTTCTGCACGCCTAAACAAAGGTTGGTAATGAGCTGTTCGTTGCAATAATTCAAGCGTTTTAGTGCTCCAATTGCATTTTGACGTGTTATAAAATCAAAGGAATTGGAAGTATAGTCCACCAACTCCTTATACGATTCTTCGGCTTTGGTTTTTCCCGCATTTATCTCCAACCATTGAATTCTGACATTCTTACCTTTGGTGCCGACCACATTTTTAGTTTGTTCTAAATAATAATCCGTATTCTCCTTAAAATTCATAACCCCACGAATCAAGGCAATCTGAATTACATCATAAGATTTAGCCGATAACAATGCAGTAATAGCCGATTCATATTCAGCGGGTATATTGGCCCAATTGGACAGCACTGCTTTTTGCAATTGAGGGCTGCCTTTTTCCACCATCCAGTTTACCTCCTTTTTTACGTTTACCCCTGCATCAATTAGCTGTTTTAATGCCTCTGCTTGGGTATAATAATATTGCTCTTTCGAGAAAACCTTTCGCAATGCCTGTTCTTTTTTCTTAATTGATGTCGAACGCAAGGCAAGCAAAGCTTCAAAACGGTCTATCATATTATCTGCTTCCATTGCTTGGTTTATCAGCCAATCTGTTGGCCGGGTAAAATACATTTGCTTCAATATTTCCTGATTCGGATCAAACAAAACGTAGCTGATTTTTTCCTTTCCTTGCATTTCAAGCTGAAAAGTATCCTTTTGGTTTTCCAACCAAAACTGCTTTCGTACTTTTTTGCCCGATTCAAAATAAATTTCTACCCAAACGGGCATTTTAAACGTAGCCACTAAGGGAGTAGTATCCTGAAGTTGCTCCACTAAAAAGGTATAGTTACTTTCTTTTTTGTTGCTGCTGAACTCTACTTTCAAATGTGGTTCTCCACCTTTACTTACCCATTGATCTATAAACCAAGCAATTTCTTGACCTGTAGTATCGTGAAAAGCGTCGATTAAATCTTGTGTATTTGCATTTTCATATTGGTGGTCTTTTAGGTACTTCTGCAGTCCCATTCTAAATTCCTTATCACCAACTACGTAACGCAACATTTTAAGCACATAACTGCCCTTCAAATAATGCCTACTGCTGTTTGCTTGCGAATGCCCAACACCTCTATAATCGTTTTGTCCAGCAGTTAAAGCAGCGACTTGATTTTCATACATCATTTTGCGAAACTCATCATCACCAAAGACCTGTCCGCTCGTCAAACAATGGTAGTAAGTTGCAAAACTTTCGTGCAACCAATGGTGTTTAGGACTGCGACTTGTTACTAAGTCACCAAACCACTGATGCGCCAGTTCATGACCGTTTACATAGACATAATTTGCATCGTTAAACGATTTTTCATCAACACAAAAGAAATCGCCAAAAACTGTTGCCGAGGTGTTTTCCATCGCTCCATATGGAAAGTCTTGAACCGGGATTTGCGAATAGCGCAACCAAGGATAAGGAATACCAATTTCCGTTTCCAAAAAATCAAAAATCTTTTTCGAGTATCGATAAGTCGGTTCTAAAGTCTGTTTTTGATCGGGGTAATAATATTGATTCAACAATATGCCTGACGTAGATCGCTCTTTACTTATTGCGTAATCTCCAATACCAATCATCATTAAATACGGCGAATGCGGTTTATTCATTTGATACAACCAAGTAGTATTTCCTTTGCCGTCGGGTGAGGTTGTGAGCAAACTTCCATTTGAAAGCACTTTGTATTTAGAATCGAAAGTGATTCCAATCATTGTGGTGATTTTATCGGACATATCGTCGAATAACGGCACCCAGTTTCTATTGTCAATCCCCTGCCCTTGTGTCCAAATTTGTTTTCTACATCTTCCAGTAGGGTCATCCCAACCAATAAAATACATTCCTCTTCTTGGTTTTGCAGAGTAATCAATTGAAAGTCTATGCACAGAATTCAGTGCTAATACCGAGTCAAAACGAAATATAATTCCTTTTTTGGATACTTCATAGCGCACCGATTTGCCATCTAATTTGGCTGAAGCAATAGTCATATTGGTCCCATCTAAATACAAAGAATCTACGTTTGATCGAAGCACGTTAAATCGATGAACTACACTACCCATTACTTTCCCTGAATCTGGCTGAAAACTAATCATCAGATTCATGTCTTGAAAGTCTACAAATCGCTCTCTTGGGAATCGATTAATATCGTCTAAATAACACAAAGTATCCTGTGCTTGTACAGCAATACCCCCAACAATTCCTATTAGTAGTAACAGTAGTTTTTTCAATTCAACTCTTTTTTAGTATTCGGTTTATCCTTATTTCCCATTAAGCTATTAAGAACGGAGAGTAAGAAACTCAATAGTATTGCCCACCAAAATCCGTCAATTTCAAAACCGTCAACGGTATAATCCGCTAAAAGAAGAATAAGCGCGTTTATGGCAAATAGGAAAAGCCCAAAAGTTAGAATAGTTGCGGGCAGGGTGAGGATAATCAACAAAGGCTTTACCACCACATTAAAAATGGACAGCACAATGGCAACCACAATTGCTGTCCAAAAATTATCTATGTTAACTCCGGGCAAAATGTAGGCTGCAATTAGCACTGCTACCGAGGATATTATTATTCTAGTAAACCAATTCATATCATTTTATTTTAAAGAGGAGCTACCGCCTGCATTAAGTAACCGCAAATGAGCGCACCGTAGGTTCCAAAAGCATAACCCAAAACGGCCAACAAAACTCCTACTGGAGCCAATGAAGGATGGAATGCTGCTGCTACCACCGGCGCACTTGCAGCACCACCTATATTAGCTTTACTACCAACTGCTAGAAAGAAAAATGGCGCACGTATGATCTTAGCGACCACAACTAGCAGTATCACGTGAACCAACATCCAAGTTAAACCGACTAAAAATATAGCTGGGTTATCAAAAATGGCCATAACATCCATTTTCATACCTATACTAGCCACCAAAACGTAAATGAAAATTGACCCTACTTTAGAAGCTCCTGCACCTTCATAGTTTCTGGCTTTTGTAAAACTCATTATAATACCAAAAGTGGTCGCTAAAACAATCAACCAAAAGAAGCCAGATCCAAGGCTAAATGTTTCGGCCAAGTAGGGTGCGTTTTCTTTAATAAATGGCGCTATTACATCAGCAAGCATGTGGGCAAGTCCTGCAAACCCCAGCCCTATTCCAAGTATCACGATTAAGTCTGTAAAAGTTGGGATACGTGCAATTTTCTGGCTAAACTCATGCATATGGTTTTTTAAAGTTTCTACTGAGCTGGCATCGGCTTTGAAAAAGGCATCAATCTTTTTTGATTTTCCAACTCCTAATAAAAGGAAGAACATCCAAACTTCAGCTACAATGATATCGACAGTAATCATCATGGAATACATACTTCCAGAAATCAAGTTTTTTTCACCCTCTTTAAATATTTCAAACATTGCAGCTTGATTAGCTCCTCCTCCAATCCAACTTCCTGCAACGGTAGTCATTCCTCTCCATACTTCATTTGGCGAAGCTCCACCCACAACATCTGGTGCAACAAATGAAAACAGTAAAATAGCCATTGGTCCACCGATGACCACCCCAACCGTTCCGGTAAAAAACATAATCAAGGCCTTTGGCCCCAGTTTAAATACCTCCCTAAGGTTAATGCTCAATGTCAACAAAATCAGACTGGCTGGCAGCAAGTACCTAGAAGCAACAAAATAGATTTTAGAACTTCCAATGAATGGATTAATCAAGTCTGGATTAACATCATTGTTTAAGACGAAATTCTTTAATTCCTTAAAATTGGTAATCCCAGAAATATCGTAGCCACTCTCGCCTAATGCCGTAATTGCCGCAGACATATCTATCCACTTTGGAGAAATAATGCCCAAAGTGCTAAAAACAGAAGGTAAAAAGTAACACAACAGCAGCGCGGGTATAACTTTAAAAAAACCGCTGAACGTCGAACTCTCGGCAGCTTTGAAAATGGCCAGCAAAAGCCCTATAAGAATGCCAAAAACAACAGCGTCATTTGTAAAAATGGGAATATCCGAAATTACCTCTTCCATAATTTTTTTATTGAAGCGTAAAGAAATAAAAAACTAAGGAGAATAGTTGAGTAAAGCAGCTCCATTCTTCAACGCTTTGTTAACGAGTTCTGAAGTAGCTTCATCACAAAACGATCGTCGATTCAAATTGAGTTATCGCGCCAAGAAAATAAAAATAAAAAACTAGACGATCTAGTCACTGATAAAGATAACTTAATGGGTATACTTTTTCATGACATTCGTTCTCCAATGGCAGCTTTAAAAACCGTTGCCGATTTTGTTGAAGACGATAATGAAAATCTAAACGAGAGCACAATGGAATTGCTTAAAGAGATGCAGAAAGTAAGTGCTCAAGGATTAAGTTTGGTAGATAACATATGGGCCATTTATGAACTAGAGAATAAGGATTTGAGTACGGTAAAGTCTCCCGTAAATGTTCACGACTTATTTGATGAATTAATGCAGGAATTTGAGGGTAAATCTGCCTTAACTAATATGAAATTTGAGGTATATTCAATTACTACGGTCATAAACATACACCAATACCTGCTTACAAGTGTTATAAGAAATTTACTCTCAAATGCATTTAAATTTTCGCCTTCCGGAACTACTGTGAAGCTCAATGCTTCTGAGACAAAGGATAATGTACTAATAACTATTAAAGACCAAGGCCAAGGTTTTAGTAAGGAAGATCAACAAAACATATTCAAAAAATTCCAAAAGTTAAGTGCTAACCCTCTTCATAATGAAAAATCCAGTGGCCTAGGCTTATATTTAGTAAAACTAATCTGCAACAAGATAAATGCAACGATCGAATTAAAATCGGAACAAAATAAAGGTGCAGAGTTTACCATAACCTTATCCAAAAATTAGTTTATTTGAACTTAGCAGGAATCAGAATTATTCATGGGAAAGTTAGATCACATAAGTCAGAAAGAACAGGATTTTATTGCCAATCAAAAAATGTTCTTTGTAGCTACAGCACCAAATTCTGGTAGCATAAATCTTTCTCCAAAAGGAATTGATTCATTTCGAGTAATCGACGCAAATCATGTTATCTGGTTAAACCTCACCGGTAGCGGAAATGAAACTCAAGCTCATGTAGATGAAAATGGAAGAATGACCATTATGTTCTGCTCTTTTGAAGGGCCTCCGAATATTTTAAGATTGTATGGAAAAGCAGAAGCTATTCTGCCTTCAAATGAAAACTGGAACGAGTATATCAGTTTATTCCCGGCTGTATCTGGAAGTCGTCAAATCTTAAGTTTAAAAGTTGATTTAGTTCAAAACTCTTGTGGCTTCGGTGTTCCATTCTATGAATATAAAGGTGACCGGGATACACTTGAAATGTGGGCTAATAAAAAAGGAGCAGAAGGAATTAGAGAATACAAAGAACTGAAAAATACTACTTCACTGGATGGAAAATCGATACGTATAGATTAATTCTAAGCGGTTTTCTTTAAACTTCGAACCACCAAAAACATAGAAATTCCAGCTATGATTGCGCCCAAAAAGAAGGAAGCTCCAGGCAAATGAAATGGTGCATCTACCCCACTGAAAACTCCGAAAATCCACGTAAACAATAAAGGGCCTATAATGCTAGTAACGCTAATCAAACTCGTTAATGCCCCTTGCAGCTCTCCTTGTGCATTGTCTGGAACCTCATTACTAATTAAACCTTGAAGCGTAGGCCCAGCTACTCCACCTAAACAATACACCACAATAAAGGAATACATCATCCAGCCTTCGCTTGCCAACCCAAACAAAATCATTCCTATAATCCAAAAGATGTAACCGATAAAAATCGTTTTGTGTTCTCCAAAAGTCTTGACCACTTTTCCGATCAGTCCACCTTGTACAATGGTCACCAAAATGCCTACTACACCGAGAGAATAGCCAACATGGGCTGTATCCCAATCAAAACGATACATGGTATAAAAACTCCAAACCGACTCTACACACTTACTAGCGAGGTAGATTAGAAAAAAACCTGACACTAAGCCCATAATTTTAGGGTATATCCTAAGGTTTAACAAAGAGCTCACTGGGTTTGCTCTTTTAAAACTAAATGGCCTTCGGTTTTCCTTTTTCAAGGACTCTGGTACTACGAAAATCCCATACAATACATTTAGCAAGCTTAATCCAGCGGCAATAAAAAATGGCCATTGAACTCCCCACTGCCCTGCTACTCCGCCAATGACCGGTCCGATAATAAAACCTAAACCAAAAGCAGCGCCTATTAACCCGAAGTTTTTAGCCTTGTCCTCTGGTTTACTAATATCTGCCATGTAGGCTGAAGCAACCGTGAAACTTGCTCCAAAAATTCCAGCAATAAAACGCCCAACAAATAACCAAAATATAGTTGGCGCAAAAGCGTGAAAAATATAATCTAAACCCAATCCAAAAAGAGCCATTAACAAAACTGGCTTGCGACCAAAACGATCACTAAGTCCTCCCATTACAGGGGCAAAAAGGAACTGCATAATGGCAAACGCAAATGTTAACCAGCCCCCAATAATAGCAGCATCACTCATACTGCCGCCATCAAGGCTTACGATAAGTTCAGGAACCACTGGAATGATAATTCCTATGCCAATAACGTCAACCAAAATGGTTACGAAAATGAAAAATTTTGCGGCGTTTCCTTGTTTCAAAATGGGGTTTTATAATTGATGCGAAATAACATAGAATAAATTCAGTAATTCAGAAGACGCCATTAAAAATTCGATTAATTTGCCAACAAGAGAAAACTTAAAATTGATTGATTTTAAAAAAGTAATTAGTCGTTCATCTTATGGACGTGGTTCGAGATGTTCCAAGTCGCTTTGGTTGCATAGAAATCGATCAAAAAACACGAGAAGCCTCCCCAATGAAGGAAAGCTCATTAAGCTGGCTTCCAATCAACTGGTCGATGCTGCTGCACAGCTTTTTCAAACAGAGCCTTTCTTGTGCGCGCGTTTAAGTTTAGAAGAAAATAAAGATTGGGATGCTTCAGTGGCAGCAACAACAGCGGCGATTGAAAATGGAGAAACTGTTTTGGCGAACCCTTCTTTTTATGGAAATGATTTGATGTGCGACATTCACTATTTGCAAAAAAACAAATCGGGTTCATGGAAAGCGTTCATCGTCAAGTCATCAACCAAAGTTTCTGATAACAGTAAAGAAAAAGCAACTTTTCAACTGCATACTTTAAAAGAATCTGGACTTAAAATTTCTCACTTCTATTTTCTTACCATAAACAATAAATACAAAAGAGCTGAGAAATTAGACCACCATCAATTATTCAAAAAAACAGATATACTTCCGACACTAAATAAACTCGAAGCGCCACTTAAGGCTACAATTATAAAACTCCGTAAAACCTTAACGCTAGAGCAAGCGCCTGAAATACCCATTGGAGAATACTGCCTAAGTCCCTATAACTGTGAATTCAAATCTAACTGCTGGAAACATGTGCCTAAAGATTCGGTTTTCAACCTCAGGCGAGTGTCGAGAGAAACAAAATTTAAATGGTGGAACAATGGAATTCAAACCATCAACGAATTACAGCAATCAAAGTACGAAGCTGGTAGTTTACTATCTGAGACCCAAGGTGAAAAATATGTGGATCAGCTTGGATTAACTGAGTTCGTGAGCCACATTAAGTTTCCAGTTTTGTTTTTAGATTTTGAAGCTTATTTACCGGCTTTACCCCCTTTTATTGGTGTGAAACCATTTCAAATCATCCCATTTTTATTTGCTGCTTATAAATGTGAGTCCATTGCCCAACCCCCTAGTTTTCATTCGTTTATTGGAACTCCTAAAAAAGACCCAAGAAAGCAATTTGCACTGCATTTAATTGAAAAGTGCAGTAATGTGAATTCTATCTTGGTGTATGACCCAATGACAGAAAAAAAAGTCATTAGAGGCTTAATCAGAGAGTTTCCAGAATATGTTGTGGAACTTGAAATTATCATTAGTAAAATCATTGATCTTGCTATACCAATAAGAAACAAGCAATTTTACTTACCGGCAATGAAAGGGTTATCGTCTATGAAACATGTACTTCCAGCTGTAGATGCTTCAAATAATTACAATTCCTTATCTGTTCAGTCAGGAAGGGCAGCTTCGCAACTGTATCAAATTTTGTGCGACGAGCATCACGACAGAAACGAAGAACAGGAGCTGGATAATCTAATCGAATACTGTAAGATGGACGTTTATGGATTGGTTCAAGTTTACAATGCATTTCTTAAGGCTTTAGGTCGACCAATAGTTTCTTTTAATTAAGCCAAATTCAATTTGCAAGTTCCTTCCCAACGGGGAAGGTGCTATGCCAAAGCGTGACGGAAGGGGTTCCCAAGTAGGAATAGATTTCCTACGCCTGAACATCGATTAGGCCTAGGTGGAAATGATCGTAAAATAGAATACGCATTAATTTAAACTTTGACTCTAATTAACACCACCAATCAGCAAGCATAAGAGCCGCTCACCTAGCTAATTTGATATATTTGTTTACTTCTAATCTAGGACTAAAATAAATTATGAAAGTCGTACTATTTGCTGGAGGTAAAGGCACTCGCATCTCTGAAGAATCTCACCTTAGACCAAAACCAATGATTGAAATTGGTGGAAAACCAATTTTGTGGCACATTATGAAGTCGTATGCGTCATTTGGACACACCGAATTCATTGTTTGCTTGGGTTATAAAGGCTACATGATTAAAGAGTATTTCTTAAATTATTTTAAGCACAATTCAGATGTTACAGTTGACCTTCAAACAAACAATGTAACTGTTCATGAGACTAACGCTGAGCCGTTTACAGTAACCTTAGTGGATACGGGTTTAGAAACAATGACTGGTGGACGATTAAAACGAGTTCAGAAATATGTAGGTAACGAACCCTTCATGCTTACATACGGAGACGGAGTTTGTGATATTGACATGGCAGATCAACTTGCATTTCACAAGAAGCATGGTAAGATTGCCACTATGAGTATTGTGCAACCGGGCAGCCGTTTTGGAATGATTGAAATTGACAAAGATTACAACGTAAAAGCATTTGCCGAAAAGCCAAAAGAAGATGGCGCTTGGATAAATGGGGGCTTCTTTATTTTAAACCCTGAAGTATTCGATTATTTGCATGATGATGCCGATGATATTATGTGGGAACGTCAACCGCTAGAAGACATTACCGCTGCAGATCAATTGGTTGCCTACAAACACGGTGGATTCTGGAAATGCATGGATACCCTTCGAGACAATCAACAGCTGAATGAAATGTGGGATGAAAATCCTAAATGGAAAAATTGGTAAAAAATGAGTTTTGAAGAACTAAAATCGGTTTACGCAGGAAAAAAAGTTTTCCTTACAGGACATACTGGATTTAAGGGCACTTGGATGGTTCTTCTGCTCAAGCAATTGGGCGCAGAGGTTAAAGGCTATTCCTTGCCTCCATTAGAACACAATGCCTTGTATCATCAGGTTCGAGCCGAGCTGTATTGTGAAAGCGTAATCGGTGATATCCGAAACCGCGAAAAACTACACCGAGAAATTGAAAAATTCAAGCCCGACTTCATTTTCCACATGGCAGCGCAAGCATTGGTGATAGACTCATACATCAATCCTGTAGAAACTTTTCAGACCAATGTAATGGGAACTGTGCACGTATTAGATGCCTTGCGTGATTTGAATCACCCGTGCAAGGGTATAATGATAACTACCGACAAGGTATACGAAAACCAAGAACGTGAAGCCCCTTACAAAGAGAGTGAGCCATTAGGAGGTTACGACCCATACAGTAATTCTAAAGCCTGCTGTGAATTAGCCATCAGCAGTTATCGATTATCCTTCTTTAATCCAGAACAATACGATGAACATAAAATTTCTATTGCTTCGGTTCGTTCTGGAAATGTAATCGGCGGTGGAGATTGGAGTGAAAATCGAATTCTTCCAGACATTGCTCGAGCGCTAATTGCAGACGAAATTATTTTAGTAAGAAACCCTAATTCGGTAAGACCATGGCAACATGTGTTAGATCCTTTGCATGGATATCTTATGCTCGGCGCTAAAATGGAACAGGAGCCAGTAAAATATGCTCAAGCCTACAATTTTGGTCCCGAACCAAAAGAAAGAATGAATGTTCAGGAATTGGTCGAAACAGCCATTGAAAGTTGGGGCTCAGGAAACTATGATGTTAGTGCCGATCCTAACAAATTGCACGAAGCAGGTTTATTGAGATTAAATATTGATAAGTCAAGAAAAGAACTCGGTTGGGAACCAAAATACAACGCAAAAGAAGCGGTTCAAGAAACAATAGCTTGGTATAAGGCATCAAAAGCTGAAGAAGGTATTAAAGCTTTTACTGAAAACCAAATCGCTAAATTTTTTAACGATTAATGAACACCTTTACTCCAACAAAAATTAAGGGTGTTTTTGAAATCGATTTTTTCAACATTAGAGATGACCGTGGAGCCTTTGTAAAAACATTCCACGTAGAAAAACTAAAAGCGCAAGGACTCGAAACCGATTTTAAGGAAAGTTTTTATTCCGTTAATAACAAAAACGTAATTCGGGGAATGCATTTTCAAACACCACCGGATGATCACGCCAAAATTGTGTATTGTACTTCCGGTAGTTTGATTGACGTTGTAGTTGATATTCGAAAAAACTCAACAACCTACGGACAATTTATTACTGTGGAATTGAGCGGTAACAATGCAAAGGGAGTTTACCTTCCTACGGGAACTGCACATGGGTTTTATGTAAAAGAAGACAACACTTGCATGGTATATTTAACGAGTACAGTGCACAGCCCAACAAATGACGGAGGCATTCGATACGACTCTTTTGGCTTCGATTGGCCAACAAAAAACGGCATTCACTCTGAGCGCGATATTCTATTTCCAACGTTAGCAGATTTCAATACTCCATTCTAATGAAGCACCTTTTTCTGTTAGGACTCATTGTAGTAACTTTTTTATCTAAACCAGTTATTGCACAACCAATTAATTTATCGCCAGACGCAAAAATTAGCCTGCTAACCTGCGGACCTGGAAATGACCTCTACTCTATTTTTGGGCATACCGCCATAAGGATTAAAGACCAAGCGCAAAATATTGATGCAGCTTTCAATTATGGAACCTTTGCTTTTTCTGAAGATTTCTACTTTCAGTTTACAATGGGTAAACTCAATTACCGTCTGGCAATTGAACCATATAGTGGTTTTGTAGCAAGCTACCAATACGAAAATCGTTGGGTTAGAGAACAGATTTTAAACTTGGACTCTACTCAGAAGCAGCAAGCATTTGAATTTCTCATCAATAATGCAAAGCCAGAGAACAGTTACTACCTCTACGATTTCTTTTACGACAATTGCAGTACGAGACCACGTGAGGTTTTTGAAAATGTTCTGGGAGATCAATTAAAATTTAATTTTTTGGCCTTAGAAAAGGAAAAGACTTTTCGAAATATGATTGACCTTTACCTGCGCCAAATGCCTTGGTCTGATGCTGGAATCGATCTTGGGCTGGGAACACCTTGTGATAAAGTTTGTACGCCAAAGCTTAAAACATTTCTTCCGGATTATTTAATGGATGAATTTGATAGAGCAACCATAATTACCGAACATGGCGAAATCTCATTAGTGTCGGAAAATAAACTCATTGTAGATGCTCGACCTTTTGTTGAGGGAGGGTTCAACTGGTTTCAACCAATAGTATTATTCCTCGCATTTATTATATTGCACGAATTGATTCTAATGACAAAAGTTCGCTTTTTGATAGGCACTTTTGATGGTTTACTCTACACTGCACTAGGGGTCGCTGGCTGTCTTATTTTCTTTTTGTGGTTTATTACAGACCACAATGGCACAAGGCCAAATTGGAATATACTTTGGGCAATGCCACTGTACTTTCCTTTTGGAATAGCATACCTCATTGCACCCAAGGTCAAAATTTTGAATTGGATGATGCATGGCATTAACGCCCTCTTGCTTCTTTGCTTGCTATTTTGGGCAATTCTACCGCAAAACTTGAATGAGTTTTACCTTCCTATCGTCGTGTGGTTATTCTATCGAAACTCTGATCGTTTAGGTTGGTTTAAAATGGTAAAAAATCGATTTCGGTCAACAGTTTAAATCAGCGTGTAATCCATTAAGGTGAAGCAAAACTTAGTTTTTTTATTAAAATAATAGTTTCCAGAATCCATTTGATGCTACTGCGCTATTCGCTTCGTTGAATAGTACTTAAGCTAAGCCTAGTTTTAAGATGCTTAAGCAAGTGTTAATGCATAGAGAAAGCTATTTTTGCATCAAAATATTAATTATGATTCAACGCATTCAGTCTGTTTATTTGCTTGTATCCGTTATTCTTACCGTATTGTTTGCTTTTTTAAGCTTTGCAAATTTCGAAGTAAATGGTAGTTTGTATTTTATGAAAGTAATGGGTCTCTATTATCAAGATACAAATGCGGTACTTTTTGAAGCACCAAATATGAGCCTAAGCGCAGTTGTTTTCTTTAGTGTTCTACTTACTATTTCCGCGATATTCAATTTCAAAAAGAGAAGCCTTCAAATTAGGTTAGTAAGCTTAAGTGTTGTAGCTCAACTTGCTAGTGTTGGTCTAGTTTTCTTTGCGATATCCACCTTGCCAGATGGAATTCTTGAAGGAACTTTGCCCCAAGTTAACTATACGTTTGCTAGCTTTTTGCCTATTGCTGCTGTCGTATTCTTAGTGCTCGCCTTGCGCGCAATCAAAAAGGATGAAAAACTCATTAAAAGTTTAGATAGAATTCGGTAGCCCCTTCTTTAACGGCTTTTAAGCTGCTTGTTCTAAATAAATCAAGACTTTTGTAGTCGATATGAGCATTTCAAAAAACTTACAAGAAATTAAAGATAATCTAAACGCTGGAGTAACCTTAGTGGCTGTTTCTAAGACTAAACCAAATGAATCAATAGAAGAAGCCTACGGAATTGGCCACCATGACTTTGGAGAAAATAAAGTACAAGAGCTTTGCGATAAATACGAAGCACTTCCCAAAGCTATCAAGTGGCACCTCATTGGACATCTGCAAACCAATAAGGTAAAATACATTGCACCATTTGTGCATTTAATTCATGCAGTAGACAGCAGAAAATTAACTAAGGAAATTCAAAAACGGGCCGGCCAAAATGAAAGAACCATTGATATTCTGGTTCAAGTTCGCATTGCAAAAGAAGAAACAAAATTTGGACTTCCTTATGAAGAAGCAAGCGATTTACTTTCCGCTCTAAACGCCGGTGAATTCCCAAACGTTCGGGTTATTGGGTTAATGGGAATGGCTACCAATACCGAAAACCAAGAACAAATAAAAGAAGAATTTATAGGGCTAAAATCCTTTTTTCATAAGCAACAAAAGTTAAACCCAAACTTAACAGTATTAAGTATGGGCATGAGTGGTGACTACCAATTGGCTGTGGAATGTGGAAGCAACATGGTTCGCGTTGGAAGTGCCATTTTTGGTGCAAGAAATTACAATTAATGAAAGTGGTAAAAACTAAAGCACAACTAGCAAAACAAGAAGAAAGTCTAAGAAAGGTTTTTACTTCTAACGATGAAGAAAAAACGATAAAAGCGATAAAAAAACTTCGAGAAAACGGGCATCCCGATTTAATCGCACCGATTTTGGATTTATTAGCTGCAACAGAAAATGACAACGTTTTTAGTACCGTAGTTAGTCTGCTAAATGATTTAAAAGATCAAGGCGCTGCTCAACCGCTCATAGACGCTTTAAACGAAGAAAAATACGAAGGTATTCGAGTTTTTATTCTGCAAACCTTTTGGCAATCTAGATTAGATGCGCTTCCATTTTTAGATGAAATCGTAAACTTAGCCATCAAATCGGATTACATGGTCACATTAGAATGTTTGACCATTGTCGAATCTTTTAAAACAGCGCCTACCGACGAAGAGATCATTGAAGTAAATACCCAACTTAAGGATGCCATAATGGATGATCCTGAAAACAAGGAATTACTTGCGGGTATGATTGAGGCATTAAATGATTATATGATTGGCTAGCCCATTTTAAGCTTGGTTTCGGTGGTTATAAATTCCTTTAAATAACGATTTGATTTTGTAAAAACCGTTAATAGATTTTGTGCTTTTTCCAGAAGCTTACTTTAAATTTAGCTATTCAAAATAAAAAACTCAGGTTTATGGATTACAACAACTTTAGCACACTATCTAATTCAGTCAATGCGCTCACAAAAGAAGGGTAAAAAGAGAGCTTTAAAACTGAGAACAGCTGCATTGTGTCCTTGCAATCAAAAAAACAATATTTACCAAGCGACCTTAATATTGTGCGGTCTTACCGATTTGATG
>Ga0206128_1000120_pt1 | contig 95124 bp, 88 predicted proteins | sample Helgoland_Spring_7_FD_148601 | JGI IMG/M metagenome (GOLD analysis project Ga0206128, IMG submission 148601) | Pelagic subsurface seawater microbial communities from Kabeltonne, Helgoland, North Sea - Helgoland_Spring_Bloom_20160426_1 | ecosystem: Environmental > Aquatic > Marine > Epipelagic ... | reverse complement strand
TCAAAGGTGTTACTTCCATATCCAGTTAAAAAAGCGGTATCGCCTTTACAAACGTATTGATCAGGATCTAATGCCGCTGATGGTTTTACATCCAACTCAAACACTGAGAAACCACTTCCAGGAATATTACATTTATCATCGGTAAACGTAATAAAGAAACTCTTTATCGGATCAGCCCCCATTACTGCGCGCCATGTAAATCGAACTACTATCGAATTTCTTTGACCAATTGATATAATATCCATTTTAGCATTTGGCATGATTCTATTCAGATTCGTCAATACCTTTAACGTATCTCCTCGATCTGGATCAAATAAAGTATCTTCCCAGGAAATTAAGTCTCCGTTACAAACTTCCATTTTATATGAAGAAAGCAACGTTGCTCGACCCGTTATATTAGAAATACCACTCTTATCGACCGGGACCTTGTTCGTACAGGACGCAACTTGAAACTGAACCTCACGATAGGTCTTACCTTTCAAAATTCCTGTACAACGCTCATACTCACTAACATAAAATGCAACAATATAGGAGCCTGTCGCTGAAGGAGTGAAGGAAATTAATCCCGTTGCAGGGTCTAACACCAATCTGGGGATAGGTCTAGTACATGAAGCACCATTTCTCGGTGTCATTCTCACCAAGGTGGGCCTTACACCCCCTCCACTCGTGCCATTGCTAGCCCAAGGGCAAACAGCCTCAAAACGTAAACTATCACCTTCTCTATCGTAAGTACCAATACCGTAAAACACATCTTGACCTACACAAACTGATGGAAACGGCTTTGCTTCATCCGCAAATATGGGTGCGCTATTAGCAGGTGCTCCTCCAGGATTAGTTCTTGGGGACCATGCCGTATTAATAAAAGTCTCTAAACCTGTATTTCCTAAACCAGTAAAGTTTTGAACTCCATTTCTACAACAAGTACAGCTCTGGTTGATAATTCTCCACGAATTACAACGGGGTAAATCAATAGTACCCTCCCAAATAAAAACTTCATAACCGTTTACACCACCCGCTACTTCACAATTTGACTGGCGAGTTGAACAAACATCTGAGACATCTTTTGCACCTCTAGAATTAGGGCGATCGCCTGGCTTTGGAACATAAGGAATTCTTGTCAAATTAATAGGACCAAGCCTTGCACCTGACTGAGTACATTCTGCAAATACTTGCTCATTTCTATTTCCACAATTATAAGTTATCCCTCCACAAAAACGTACAGCAAAAACGGTAATCTTATACCTCCAAGAGGTTGTAGAACCAGGTGTTGGACCGACGTAATCATAACGAATACTACCACCAGCAAGGTGAGAAGCATAAGTATCGTGACTTATTGTTAATCCGATGATTAACATAAAAATAAAGACTGCTGACTTTTTCATAAATATAGTTTTTCAATGTTTTCCCAAATACTTAGACTTTACTTTTTCTAAATGGTTGCCTCGATTAAAAAATAATAAAAGAACGAGCCAAAATAAAGGAACCAAACTTATTCATTAGAATGATATTTCTGGCCACGCCTATTTAACAATTTGTGCTAAACCAACCATGCTAAGTTTATTTTTTTGTGTATACCGTAACTTCAGCCGGAAAAGGCTCGGCTCCAAGCAGAACTTTATCGCCTTCCCTCCATGCACCAGTCTCAATTTCAGGAAAAAAAGTATCCGCCTCAAACAACGCGGTAACATGAGTTACATACATTTTATCCACCAAGTTTTTTTTCAGACACTCTTGGTAAATCTGACCACCTCCAATAATAAAAACCTCTTCTTCACCTGTACCTTTAGCATAAGCTATAGCCTCTTCAATGCTATGTTCAACAATAGCCCCATTTTCGACTGAGTAATCTTTGTTCCGGGTGACAATAATATTGGTTCTATTAGCCAATGGCCTATATTTACTTGGGATAGATTCGTAGTTTTTTCTGCCTGTTATTATGCAATGACCAGTTGTAGTTTCTCTGAAATATCGCATATCTACTGGCAAGTGCCATAACAGCTGGTTATCTTTTCCAATTCCGTTTTCTTCATCAACGGCTACAATTATGGAACAAATCATATCGAAACCTCCGCTTTAATATGAGGGTGCGGATCGTAATTCAGCAATTCAAAATCTTCAAACTTAAACTCAAAAATATCTTTTACCTCTGGATTAATTTTAAGCTGAGGCAAAGCCCTGGGCTCTCGTGTCAATTGCAATTTAGCCTGCTCTATATGATTATTATACAAGTGAACATCACCAAAAGTATGCACAAATTCTCCGGGTTTCAGATCGCAGACCTGAGCCATCATCATTGTTAACAATGCGTATGATGCAATATTAAATGGTACACCCAAAAAGGTATCTGCACTTCTTTGGTACAATTGACAGGAAAGCTTTCCATCGGCTACGTAAAACTGAAACATCGTATGGCATGGAGGTAGGGCCATATCTTCAATAAATTCACAGTTCCATGCACTAACCATTAACCTTCTTGAATTTGGGTTTGTTTTAATCATTTCCACTAAACGAGAAATCTGATCAACAGATTCTCCAGAAGAAGTTGGCCAGCTTCTCCATTGATAACCGTAAACTGGCCCCAAATCACCATTATCATCAGCCCATTCGTCCCAAATTCGGACACCGTTTTCCTTTAAATACTTTATATTGGTGTCGCCACTCAAAAACCACAATAATTCATGAATAATTGACCTCAAGTGGAGCTTTTTGGTAGTACATACAGGAAAACCTTCGCTCAAATCAAAGCGCATTTGGTAGCCGAAACAACTTAATGTGCCTGTACCCGTGCGGTCTCCTTTTTGGGTGCCGTTTTCTAAAATATGATCAAGAAGCTTTAAATACTGTTGCATGTAACTATTTATTTAGTGCAAACAAAGTAAGGCCGAACCGCTAGTTAAAGTCGATAAATGCTTCTAGAATTACTAACAGTTAATGCACAACCACAAATAAATTGCGCCCTAGTAAATTGCTCCAATAATGGTTGCGGAAACTAAAGAAGCTAAGGTTCCTCCTATTAGCGCTTTTACACCATATCTGCTTAGCATCTCTCGTTTGGAAGGTGCAAGTGAGCCAATCCCTCCAATTTGAATGCCTATTGACGCGAAATTTGCAAAACCGCATAACATATAGGTTGCCATAATAATTGATTTTTTCTCAGCAAAAGCACCAGCTTCTTTTAAAGAGGCTAAGCTTGTATACCCAACAAATTCCGAGGCTATAATTTTCTCGCCCAAGAGCTGCCCTACTAGCGCAATATCCTCTTGCGCGACACCAATTAACCACATCAATGGCGCAAAAGTGTAGCCTAAGATAGCTTCCAGAGACAAACTACTATATTTTCCTTCAGTTACTTCTTGAACCCAAGAATTAATATGAGTTAGATCTCCTATTTTAATAAAAATAAAATTAATCATCGCAATAAATGCAAAAAACACCAATAGCATTGCGCCAACATTAACAGCCAACTTTAAACCCTCGGTGGTGCCATTGGACAGAGCATCAAGGAAGTTACTTCCAACTTGTTGACTTGACACCTCTATGTTGGAGTTAATCTCTTCAGTTTGCGGCATCAATATTTTAGAAATAATAATTGCCCCTGGAGCCGCCATTATTGATGCCGCCAATAAATGCTTGGCAAATTCTAATCTAGCTGCCGGGTCATCTCCACCTAAAAATGAAATGTATGCAGATAAAACACCTCCAGCAACCGTTGCCATTCCACCAATCATGACCAAAAGTATTTCACTCTTGTTCATTTTTGGTAAATACTCTTTAATTAATAAGGGCGCCTCGGTTTGACCTAAAAACACATTACCAGCGATACTAAGTGACTCAGCACCACTGATGTTTAGCATTTTTGTAAAAACCCAAGCTAATCCGTATACTACTTTCTGAATTATTCCAAAATAAAACAACACAGATGTCAGCGCTGAAAAGAAAATTATAGTTGGAAGCACTTGAAACGCGAAAATAAATCCGAACGAATCTACTTTCAGCATATCACCAAAAAGAAATACACTTCCATCTCTCGTAAAATCTAGAATCTTAACGAAAATTTTACCGAAAAACTCAAAGAAAGATTGAACAAACGAAACTTTTAGTATCGCCAATGCCAATAAAAGCTGAGCTCCGATTCCAACCCCAACTACTTTCCACTGGATTGCCTTGCGATCGCTGCTAAACAACCAAGCCAATATCAAGATAACAACAAGGCCGAGCAGTCCTCTACCAACAGATTGAATGCTTATTGCTAGTAACGTCATCGAGCCAAAGTACTACTTTCTTCGATCGATTTCGTCCCGTATTTTCGAAGCAAACTCGTAGTCTTCTTTTAACAAGGCGTCTTGAAGCATTTCTTCAAGTTGTTTTGCTGTTTTACTTTTTATGGGATTACTTGGTGAAGTTTCACCTTCAGTATCATCCATAGCATCAGCAATATCTTGCTCAACATTAGAATGAGCTGGTCTTATTTCGGCATCTTCATCAATAATGACACCGGCATCTTTCAAAATAAACTCATGTGTGTAAACAGGACATTTGAAACGAACAGACAAGGCAATCGCATCTGAGGTTCTTGCATCAATTTCTGACACTTGGCCGTGCTTATCCATGCAAATCAATCTTGCAAAAAAGACCCCTTCTTTGAGGTTGTAAATAATAACTTCTTTGATGTCGATTTTAAACTCATCGGCAAAGGTCTTAAAAACATCATGTGTCAATGGTCTGCTTGGCTTCATGGATTCAAGTTCAATAGCAATAGCTTGTGCTTCAAACGAACCTATGATGATGGGAAGACTCCTGTTTCCTTCGGTCTCACTCAAGACGAGGGCGTATGCCCCCGTCTGAGCTTGACTATATGATAGTCCAGATATTTCTAATCTGATTTTGTCTTCCATCTACCTTTCAGGATTAGTCTTAATTAAGTGCTCTTGCTGCTGCTACGAGTTTAGGAACAACTTCGAAAGCATCTCCTACAATACCGTAGTCTGCCGCTTTAAAGAATGGCGCTTCAGGATCTTTGTTAACAACGACAATTACTTTTGAGCGATTTACTCCAGCCAAATGCTGAATAGCGCCCGATATTCCAATTGCAACATAAAGATTAGGACTAATTGCAACTCCAGTTTGACCTACATGTTCGTGGTGAGGTCTCCAACCAATATCCGCAACTGGCCTTGAACATGCTGTAGCTGCTCCAAGTATTGATGCCAAATCTTCAACCATTCCCCAATTCTCAGGACCTTTGAGCCCACGACCTGCGCTTACAACCAATTCTGCCTCATTCAGGTCAATTACACCTTCTCCACCTTTTTTCTTAAATTCTTTAATTACAAGCTTTGAAACTCCTAGGTCGGAATTGTCGGTAATAACTTCAGCTACATTATCCGTGATTGTTACATCTAACGAATTTGGAAGCAAGGACAAAACCGCTTTATCGGTATTCACTTTATAATTTGCAAAAGCTTTTCCCGAAAAAACAGCTTTCTTGACAGTAAATCCAGCATCAAAATTTGGTAATTCAACAACTCCAGAAACTATGGCAGCATCCAGTTTAGCTGCAACCCTTGGAGCAATGGCCTTTCCCGAAAAGTCGTGACTAAACACAATGATTGAAGCTGAATTAGCCTCAACTAAATTTGAAACCAATGTTGCAATTTGCGAATTATCAGCATTTTCGGTGTTATTGCTTATCACTTTGATGGCGCCATAATTACCAGCTACCTGCAAGGCTTCATTGGATAAATTCCCACAAGAGACCGCAATACACTCTACCGACTTGGCAGCCGCAATATTAGCCGCATAATTTACTGCTTCGAGCGATGATTTAACTAGCGCTCCATTCTTATTATCTACAAAAACTATAACACTCATTTTATATCACTTTAGCTTCGTTTCTCAATAGATTAATTAATTCTTCTGCATTATCAGCATCAACATATTTACATTCTGACTTTGCTGGAGGTAAACTGTAGCCTACTACTTCACTATTGTTAGCTGCTCCAGAACTTGGAACGACCTCCAATTTTTTAGTTCTAGCAGCCATAATTCCTCTCATATTAGGTATACGCTGCTCAGCCATGCCTTTTGCTGCACTTAGCACTAAGGGTAGGTTAGCTTCTAAAACCTGACTTCCTCCTTGAACGTCACATTCAACAGTTGCCGTCGTTCCGTTAACTTCCAATTTCGTTGCTTGCGAAGCAAACGGAAGGTCTAAAAACTCAGCAATTAATCCAGGAACTTGAGCGCCATTATAATTGATGGTTTCTTTACCGCACAAAATCAAATCAAAACCTTCATCGGTTGCAAAATTTGAAATTTCTTTTGCAATCGCAAACGCATCCGCAGATTGACCATCAATCCTTACGGCATCATCAGCGCCAATCGCAAGTCCTTTTCTAATAATCGGATCGTTTTCTGCACCACCAACGGTTATTGTTGTGACAGTTCCACCTAATTGTTCTTTTAACTCCAACCCTCTTACCAGTGCATACCACTCATCATAAGGATTAACAATAAACTGAACTCCAGCTTCATTAAACTTAGAATTTCCTTCAGTAAACGCAATCTTTGACGTTGTATCTGGGGCCTTACTTATACATACTAAAATCTTCATATATCAGCTATTTTAAGCACCTTTTTAATAGCTGCAAAAGTACATAAAAGGCATTGTTTAGAAAATAGTAATCATTTTGAGTTTGATAGGTGCAAAAAGTTGGGGACACCTAATACGATATTCCTATTTTTGTGAGTTGCAAAATTCAAAATAACTATGAGGGTAATTCAATTCAGAGAAGCGCTTAACGAAGCAATGAGCGAGGAAATGAGAAGAGACGAAAACGTCTACTTAATGGGTGAAGAAGTTGCTGAGTACAATGGTGCTTATAAAGTGAGTCAAGGCATGCTTGATGAATTTGGCGCAAAACGAGTTATCGATACACCAATTGCGGAACTAGGTTTTGCTGGAATTGCAGTAGGCTCTGCTATGAATGGGTTACGACCGATAGTTGAATTCATGACTTGGAATTTTGCAATTTTAGCAGCAGACCAGATAATCAACAGTGCAGCAAAAATGCTGCAAATGTCTGGTGGTCAGTACAACGTGCCTATCGTGTTTAGAGGCGGGAATGGCACTGCCGGGCAATTAGCAGCTACACACTCTCAGAGTTTTGAGGCTTTTTACGCTCATGTTCCTGGACTTAAAGTCATCACCCCTTCAAACCCTTACGACGCAAAAGGCTTATTGAAAGCGGCTATTAGAGATGAAAATCCAGTTGTTTTCTTAGAGTCTGAAAAAATGTATGGTGAAAAAGGTGAAGTTCCTGAAGGTGAATATGTTTTACCGATTGGCAAGGCCCACATAAAAAGAGAAGGAAGCGACTGTACCATAGTTAGCTTTGGGAAAATTATCAAAATCGCCGAAGAGGCGGCCGATGTCTTGGCTAAAGAGGGGATTAATTTAGAAATAATTGATTTAAGAACTATTCGACCTTGGGATGAAGAATGCGTAATTAATTCAGTTAAAAAAACAAATCGACTTCTTATTGTAGAAGAATCTTGGCCAGTTGCTTCTATCTCGACGGAAATAACTTATCGTGTGCAACGTGAAGCTTTTGACTATTTAGATGCTCCAATTAAAAGACTAACTCAGTCTGACACTCCTTTTGCTTTTTCTCCAACACTGATAGATGAGGCCTTACCTCATGCAAAAGATGTAGTTGAAGCAATTAAGGCTTTGATGTATAAATGATTTTTTGTTGGTTGAATTCGTTTTATTCGTATCTTTGAAATATACGAATCTCTCTTATAAATATTTCAATTGCCTTGGTTCTATTTTTTCTTTCTTGCAAGGAAAATGATGTTACTATTGATCCGATACCAATTCCCTCACCAGAAAAAGTACTGGAAGGAACTTGGAACATTATTCAAACTAAAGCTATAGGAAATGTCAAAGTTGGAAACTCTAGTTTTCCAGCCGAGGGTTCAAACTTGACTCCTCCAAAAGGTTACTACATTTTAAGCGTTGGAGAAAATGAAAATTCCTACAGTTACGATATTGAGACACTTTTGCAATTGCGTTTTGGGAAAAATGGAAACACAACCCAAGACTATGATTATGATGATAACGATGCTGGAACATGGGAATTGAAATCAGATGAGCAATTAACATTTTATGCGAATCAAGGGAATGTTCAAGAAATATTTTTTACAGAATACGATAGTGCTAACCTTCAAATATTGCAATTGTCTCTACCCATTGATACCACTTTAAATGGTTTCAAGTACACAGGAAAAATTGTTGTTGACATGATAAAGTCAAAATAACTTCAACCAAAAAAATCCTCTTGGTTAAATCAACCGAATAACTACTTTTGCAGCTTTTTTAGCGAGGTTAGTTCTTGCTATTATTAATATGAACAAATACATATAAAATGGATGCATTAACTCAGAATGTAATTTATATCGCACCAATTTGCGCAATAATTGGTTTAGTAATGATGTTGGTAAAGTCTGCTTGGGTAAAAAAGCAATCGGCTGGTAATGAAAAAATGCAAGAAATATCTAAGGCTATCCAAGAAGGAGCTTTAGCGTTTCTAAATGCAGAATATAGATTGTTATTGATTTTCGTAGTAATTGCATCAGTTGCACTTTTCGGTATATCAATGATAGTATCAACTACAAGTTGGATGATTGTCCCAGCATTTATTTTCGGAGCTATATTTTCTGCGTTAGCTGGAAATATCGGGATGAGAATAGCAACAGCTTCAAACTCCAGAACAGCAGAGGCGGCGAGAACCAGTCTTCCTGAAGCTCTTAAGGTTTCATTTTCTGGAGGAACAGTAATGGGTCTTGGTGTTGCAAGTTTAGCTGTAATTGGACTCAGTTTATTTTTCATGATATTCTTAGGTCAGTTTATGAACGGTGGTGCTGACTTTTACAATAACATGACGATTGTTCTTGAAACGTTAGCTGGTTTTTCTTTAGGTGCAGAATCTATTGCACTTTTTGCTCGTGTTGGTGGAGGTATTTACACCAAAGCTGCTGACGTTGGCGCTGATTTAGTAGGTAAAGTAGAAGCTGGAATTCCTGAAGATGATCCAAGAAACCCTGCCACAATTGCAGATAACGTTGGCGACAATGTTGGTGATGTTGCTGGAATGGGTGCCGATCTTTTTGGTTCTTATGTTGCTACGGTTTTAGCAACTATGGTTTTAGGAAACTATATAATTAGAGACATGTCTGCAACTGTTCAATACACCGATGCATTCAATAATATGGGACCTATCCTACTTCCAGTTTTAATTGCAGGAATAGGAATTATAGCTTCCATAATAGGAACTTTCTTTGTAAAGATTTCTAGCAATGACGCAAAAGAAGCTCAAGTTCAAAAAGCTCTTGATACTGGAAACTGGGTTTCTATGGGACTTACGTTATTAGCATGTTGGTTCTTAATTGACTGGATGTTACCAGAAACTATTCAAATGAACTTCTTTGGAGAAGGAGTCAAAGAGATTCCTTCTATTAACGTATTTTACACAGCGGTAATTGGCTTGGCTGTCGGTGGATTGATTTCTTACGTAACCGCATTTTACACTTCATTGGGCAAAAAACCAGTTATGGACATTGTACAAAGTTCTTCTACTGGAGCAGCTACAAACATTATTACAGGTTTAGCAGTAGGTATGAAATCTACATTCGCATCGGTAATTTTATTTGCCGCAGCAATCTATGGTTCTTATGCTTTAGCAGGTTTTTACGGAGTTGCTCTTGCCGCCTCAGCAATGATGGCGACTACAGCTATGCAATTAGCAATTGACGCATTTGGACCTATCGCTGATAATGCTGGTGGAGTTGCTGAAATGAGTGAACTTCCAAAAGAAGTACGTGAAAGAACTGATATTTTGGATTCAGTAGGAAACACTACTGCTGCAGTTGGAAAAGGATTTGCAATTGCTTCTGCTGCACTTACGGCATTAGCATTATTTGCCGCTTATGTTACCTTCACAGGAATTGACGGAATTAATATTTTCAAAGCTGATGTATTAGCAATGTTATTTGTTGGTGGAATGATTCCAGTTGTTTTCTCTGCTCTTGCCATGGAATCAGTTGGTAAAGCTGCTATGGAAATGGTACAAGAAGTTAGACGTCAGTTTAGAGAAATTCCTGGAATTATGGAAGGAACAGGTACTCCTGAATATGCCAAATGTGTAGACATTTCAACTAAAGCGGCTTTAAGAGAAATGATTATGCCTGGCTTATTAACTATAATTACTCCTATAGTTGTTGGTTTATTATTTGGTGCTGAACCACTTGGCGGCTATATGGCTGGAGTTTGTGTTTCAGGTGTTATGTGGGCTATCTTCCAAAACAATGCTGGTGGAGCTTGGGATAACGCTAAAAAATCATTTGAAGCTGGTGTAATGATCGACGGAAAAATGACATACAAAGGTTCACCTGCGCATGAAGCTGCAGTAACTGGTGATACAGTTGGCGATCCTTTTAAAGATACTTCTGGACCTTCAATGAATATTCTGATTAAACTTACTTGTTTAGTTGGTTTAGTGATTGCTCCTATCTTGGCTCAAATGTCAGGAAATGCTCATGGTGAAGAAAAGCAGGAAGTAGTAAAAGAAGTTGTAATAGAAAAAGTAAAAAATGAAGTTGAATAAATTATTAGTTGCAGCCATTGTAGTCTTTGGACTAATTTCTTGTGGAGATGAAGCACAAAAAAAGGAAGAAGTTACTGAATCGAGCGAAATCAATGCTGACTCAGCAAATATCAAGGTGTACATTATCGATACAACATTGTCTTCTATTAAATGGACTGGCAGTAAACCCACAGAAGAACATTTTGGAACGCTAAACCTACTTCCTACCATAGTTGAATTAAATGGTAAGCAAATAGTACATGGAGATATTGCCGTTAATATGCAGTCAATGACTGTTAGCGACATTGAAGATAAGGAATCAAATGCGAAGTTATTGGGTCACTTAAAAAATGAAGACTTTTTTAATGTTGAGAAATACCCTGAAGCTCACTTAGTAGTTTTAGAAAGCAGAGTGGACCCAGATCAAAATATAATGATGGTAGACCTTATCATAAAAGGAATTCAAACTTCTGTTGAAATTCCATATAATATTGAATACGAAGAAAAGCAGGTCGTAATAAACGGTTTTTGCAGTTTTGATAGGACGAATTATGATATAAAGTACAAGTCAAAATCATTTTTTAGTGATTTAGGGGATAAGTTTATTAATGATGAAATCAAGCTTGATTTTAGTATTGTTTTGAAAGAATTTAACGATAATTAATCTGGACTCAAAGAAATTATAAATTTGAGCCATGTGGAAATATTCTTCATGGCTCTTTTTTTTGCTCTTTATTGGGCTAGTTAATATTTCTAAGGGCCAAGATTATGTGGACTTGTTTCGCGTTCAGTATAGCAATACTGGAATTAATGAATTCAAAAATGATACAAGCGGATTTAAAAATGCAGGTTCAGGGGTTCAGGAATTTGGAGTAGACCTGACTTTACCTATTAAACTCAACGATAAATTCGTAATTATTAGTGGTTATTCTTATGACAATCTTGAATTATATACATTCCCACAGCAGTTAACCGGCCCATCATCAACCTACAAAATGCACTCAGCAAAACTCGGTCTTTCGTGGCAACATAATGACACATGGTCGGGGCAGTACCTACTAATTCCGAAGACTACCGGATCGTTAGACGATATTAATAATAAAAACAGCCAAGTAGCTGCCCTTGCTTTAATAAAACAAAAGAAAAAAGAGAATCTTTTTCTACGGTACGGAGCTTATCACAATTCTGAAATATTCGGTCCTTTTTTCGTCCCTATCCTTGGAATTTGGTACAGAAGCCCAAACAAAAAATTTGAAATGAATTGGACCTTACCAGTATGGGCTGACATGAACTATACCTGGAAACCCTGGTTAACGACAGGCTTTAATTTTCAGTCCTTTGTTCGTACTTTTTATGCTCCACAATATTTTTCAAATTTCAAAGGCGGAAAATTAACCGACCAGTACATGGTAAAAGCTTCAAACGAAATCTTTCTATACACTCAATTCAACATTAAAAGAAGTTTTATTATTCAAACCAAAGTTGGGCACTCAATTGGACGTTCATTTAGACATTACAACGACGGGGATAACGTCGATTGGGGATTTAGCGCCTTTCGTTTCGGAGATAATCGCACACAACTTAACCCCGACTTAAAAGATGGACTAATATTTCAAATACGTTTGATTTATCGGTATTGGATTAAAGAAGAAGGTGCAGATGATACCGCCCGATTGTTTTAGAACAATCCGTGCAACTCGGCGTCAATCATTGAGATGATTTTACCTAAATCTTCCTTGTCTTCTTTGAAGTTGTTATCGTCAACGTTAACAACCACTACTCTACCTTTATTATAAGTTGAGATCCAAGCTTCGTAACGCTCGTTCAATCGCTTTAGATAATCCAATCTTATTTGCTCTTCGTACTCTCTGCCACGAGCCTGTATTTGGCTTACTAATGTTGGTACAGAAGCTCTCAAATAAATCAACAAATCTGGAGGCGCAATGAATGTCTCCATAAGGTTAAAAAGAGAAAAATAATTTTCAAAATCGCGTGTGGTCATTAGACCCATTGCGTGCAAGTTTGGAGCAAAAATAAAGGCATCCTCATAGATAGTTCTGTCTTGCATTACATACTTACCCGATTCTTTAATTTCCTGAATCTGAGCAAAGCGACTGTTCAAATAATAAATCTGCAAGTTGAACGACCAACGCTGCATGTCACTGTAAAAATCATTTAGATATGGGTTATCATCAACGTCTTCAAAATGGGCATCCCACTTATAGTGTTTCGACAAAAGTGTAGTTAACGTTGTTTTTCCTGACCCTATATTTCCTGCGACCGCAATATGCATTTTACTTCTTTTTAAAGCACACTAAATTAAAAAAACTGGCAGCTAGAGCGGGGAAAAGTTCTTAACAATTAGCGCTTGTGCTCGAATAAGTTTAACTCTTTGTTATTTAGAATATTAATCTGATTTTTGGTTATAAAAACACCGTTGTTTTTTTCTTCAAATTTGAACAAGGTATCAGACTTCAGTTCCTTAGTATCAAAACTGATATAGTACTGGTCTTTGGAATGGAAAATGCGATTTTCTTTAATTTGAAAATAATCGACCCCAAAAATTGGAATGGTTTTGTAATAGGCACCAAAATTATCAAACACTAAAATTCCTCTTTTAGGATCGTTCAAGTATACCCAGTTATTGTTTTCCCGCATAAAATTAGGCTGAGGTGCAAACCCTAACACCTGCATTAAATTTCCGCTTTTACTAGTAAATTTTCCATTTTGATCTATCCTTGTTAACTCAAATCGCGTTTGATCGAACAACCAAACCCCCAAGCCATGACTTGTGCAAGCTAGCGTCACTTGATCAAATCCGATTTCTTCCAGCGAAAGTTCTTTTCCTTTTTCTGCAAGCTGGTTATCTAAGAAAATGATTTGAGAAAGGTCTTTAAAAAACAAGAGCAACTCTAATCCATTGCTCGCATCAAGATCACTAATATCCCCATATAACTTATTGCTATTCCGAACAATAAATTTACCAGCGGGGTCCAGCAAACTAATTTCATTTAGCCCTACTAAATACAGTTTACCAAAATTATCGACTCGCAGCAATTCAGCATTAGTAGGAATCGTTGCCTTTGGTGTTAGTTCTTGTGCTTTTGCCAAAAAGCCAAGACCAACTATTAAAATACTACATATTAACTTCAACCAATTCATGAATTTCTTCAATTAATTTTCTGTGATTACTCAACCTGGGAACCTTATTCTGGCCACCTAATTTACCCTTTGACTTCAACCAATCATAAAACGTTCCACTTTTAACCGAGGTCAATTTAGGTAAATGCATATTCATATCCTTATAGCGCTTGGCTTCATAATCTGAATTTAAGGATTTAAGAGCATTGTCTAAAGCTTCTGTAAAATACTCTATATCATTGGGCCTTTCTTCAAACTCGATAATCCACTCATGACCTCCTCCATTTCCTTCTTTGTTGAAATAAGGGCCAGCTGTATATTCTTTTACCGAAGCACCAGTTTTTTCGCAGGCAATCTGTAAGCCTTTTTCTGCGTTTTCTGCCATCAATTCTTCTCCAAACGCATTAATAAAGTATTTAGTTCGGCCACTTATTTTAATCCGAAAAGGATCTATTGAAGTAAAACGAACTGTATCTCCAAGCATATACCTCCATAGCCCTGCATTGGTGCTTATTACAATTGCATACTCTTGATTAAGTTCAACCTCCTCTAATAACTTAGCTCTAGGGTGGTCGCTTCCCAGTTCACTAAGCGGCAAGAATTCGTAATAAATACCGTAATCCAACATCAACAACAAATCAGCTTCTTCACCGCTGAATTGATCTTGTAAACCAATAAAACCCTCAGAGGCATTGTAGGTTTCTAAATAACAAATATCATCACTCGGAAATAGTTTTTTAAACTTATCTCTATAAGGAGTAAAGCTAACTCCACCGTGAGCATACATTTCAAAATTGGGCCATACCTCCAACATATTTTGTTTTCCAGTAATTTCAAGAATCCTTTGAAGTAAAGCAAGGTTCCATGATGGAACGCCACTAATATTTGTAACATCCTCTTTAGCCCCTGCTTGAGCCATTTTTTCAATCTTAGTTTCCCATTCTGGCAAAAGGGTAATATCAATACTAGGAGTCCTCACATATTCTGCCCAGTACGGTAAATTTTTTATGATAATTGTAGACAAATCTCCATAATACGAGTTCTTCTTATACTCATTAACTTCGCTACTTCCGCCCAAGACCATCCCTTTCCCGACAAATAATTTACTCTCAGGAAAAGCATTGAAGTATATCGAAAGCAAATCTTTACCACCTTTATAATGACAGTATTCTAAACTCTCTTTTGAAACGGGAATAAACTTGCTTTTATCTGAGGTGGTGCCAGAGCTTTTTGCAAACCAGTTAATATCAGTTGGCCAAATTATATTTTGCTCACCTTGTCTAACGCGCTCGATATATGGCTTTAGCGATTCATAATCGGAAATTGGCACTCGAGTTTGAAAGTCTTCGCGCGATTTTATGCTGTGAAAATCGTATTTCTTCCCAAACTCTGTATTTTTAGCCGTGTTTATTAGTTTATTAAACCACTCTATTTGAACCTCATGAGGGTATTTTCGAAACAATTCAATTTGATGCATTCGTTTTTTCAGCACCCAAGAAGCAATAGAATTTACGAGTTCCATAGTTTATTTTCAATATTCCAACAAAGAAAGGTATTGGTTTTGAACCTTGGAATTATCTTTTGTTTTTTTCTTTTTTCAATTCAAAGCCTTGCCCAAAGCAGCTCAGATACAGATTATAAATGGTCGGTTGATAAAGTTGCCGAATTACCTGAACCATTTACCAACGGTGCAGTATCGTTAAGTTCTGTAGGGTTTGAAACCTATATTTATGTTTTTGGTGGTGTAGATAGTTGCTTAAGTTCATCAGGAATTCATAGGAGATGCTATAAAGTTAACATCACTAATCCGGGTGACGTGAAGCGCCTGCAAGACTTACCAGACACCTTAGGAAGAATTGCTTTATCTGCTAGTAGAATTAAAAACAAAATATACATTGTTGGAGGTTATTATGTTTTTCCTGACGGAAGTGAAAAAAGTTCAAACTTGGTTCACGAATTTGATATTCTTGGAGACACATTTACCAGTAAAAACATAGTATTGCCTGTTCCAATCGATGACCATGTGCAAGATGTTTGGAGGGATTCATTATTGTATATAATAAATGGTTGGTATGACTCAACGAATGTCAGAAGAACCCAGATCTATAACCCAGTTTCAAATAATTGGAGTATTGGTACTCCTTACAATAGTACAATGATTCCCACATTTGGAGCCAGTGGCGGAATTAATGGGGATTTCATATACATTCAAGGCGGAGCACGAAGTGACAGAAATGCTTTTCCTTCGATTAGTGGTTATTACAAAGGTACCATTAACCCTAATTTCCCTTCGCAAATATCTTGGCAAACAAAGACAAGTAATGATTCTGTTACATCTTATCGATCGGCAATTGTTTTTGATGGAAGTGAAAATCCAGCAATAATTGGCGGATGTCGAAGAAGCTACAATTATAATGCACGGGATTATAGCACTGGAGCGCTTCTTAAGCCTTTGGAAAGGTCAATTGTATTAGACAACTCCATTACCACCTATGATGACCCCGAGCTTCTATTTCAAGATAAAAACATTAAAATTCCAATGGATATAAGGGATTGGGGTATTCAGCGCGATATCTCTTTTGTATTATCAAGCAATTCTTCAAATTATTCAATTACCTATTTAGCAGGTGGAATTTTAGAAAATGGAAAAGTATCAACTCAAATACTCTCTATAACCCCTAATTTCCCTTCAATTATCAAGAAAGTAGAAACAATAAGCGAAACAACTTTTTTCCCAATTCCAACAAACAACATTGTTGAGGTTAGCTATTCTAGTTTTAGTTCTTCTAAAATAAAAATTTTCAATAGTTCGGGCCAGGTGGTTGAAGAGCTTAATCAGACCGAACCTGAATTTACTTTTGACATGACAAACTTTAAATCTGGTATATATTTTTATGTTGATCCAGTTAACCAAATCAGCAAAAAACTTATAAAAAAATAGCCCCTCAAATTGAGGAGCTATTATGTCATTTCTGCAAGTAAAACTATTTATCGAATCTGAATATCATAAGGAATTCGAGCTTGAATTCTTTCCGAGTTTGTAAGACGATCAACGGTTTGATAATAAGAGTAAAAATCTCCCAATTTCCACCTTAAAAATAGGTTACTAGATTCTCCCGTTATCTCCTTAATCAATTCTTGGAAAGCATCTTTCTTTTCAGGAAAGCTTTTTAATCTATAATTTGCTAAGCCTGCTTGTTCGGCAGCATAAGCAATAGCATCATTTAGTCCTCCTAGCTCATCAACCAATCCCAATTCCAAAGCATCTTCACCAGTCCAAACTCTTCCTTGCCCAATGGCATCAACCTCTTCCTTTGTCATGTTCCTTCCTTCAGATACGTGTCCAAGAAATGTATCGTAAACTTTTTCAACAGATTGCTGAATCTTGCCATATTGAAATGGGGTAAGTGGCTGAGTTAGCATTCCAATATCTGAATTGGCATTGGTTTGAACGCCATCAAAGGTTAAACCCAACTTATTATTCAACATATTTTTAGCATTAGGAATCATCCCAAAAACACCTATAGAACCAGTAATCGTATTTGCACCAGCAAAAACTCTATCTGCACCAGCACTCACATAATAACCACCAGAAGCAGCTAAACCACCCATGCTAATTACAAATGGTTTTGCGGCTTTAGCCAATTGAGTTTCTCTCCACATTACATCACTTGCAAGAGCGCTTCCGCCCGGAGAATTTACCCTAAACACAATCGCTTTAATTGAAGAATCTTCTCTTGCAGCTCTTATTGCTTTTACAATGGTTTTAGAACCCATTGTTTGTTGGTCACTTTTGCCACTTCTTATTTCGCCTGCGCCGTAAATTATAGCAATTTTATCTTTTAGCTCCCATGGTTTTGGGGCTCCATCTTCAAATTTTTCTGGAGCGCGTGTGTACTTGGATAATGAAACAAAGTTGATATCATCATTGGTTTTAACATCCAGCTTAGCTCTCAGCGTATCTAAAACCTGATCTCCAAACAACAGTCCGTCAACAAGTTTATATGCAATAGCATTTGAAGGATCAAAAGCTCTTAGACTATCCGCATACTCATTAAGAGACGCAACAGTAATTCCTCTTGATTCAGAAATTTTCTCCGTCCAGTTTTCCCAAATCGTTGAAAGCAGTTTATTCAATTGTTCGCGGTTTGGGTCACTCATTTTATCATACATGAATGGCTCAACAGCACTTTTGAACTTATTATTTTTACCTCTTATAATTTGAACTTCTACTTCTAGCTTTTCTAACATTCCTTTAAAGAACATAATTTCAGACATAAGGCCATTAAATTCAACACCACCCTCTGGGTAAACATAAATTTGATCTGCAACGCTTGCTAAATAATAGGTGCCTTGGCTAATATCTTGACCATATGCAACAATCCATTTTCCTGAAGTTTTAAAGTCTTCCAATCCTTCTCTTACTTCATCAAGGTTGGCCATATTCATACTTACACCTTTTAAATCCAAAAAAGCACCTTCAATTTTATCATCAGCTTTAGCCTTTTTTAAATTATCTAATACTTCTTTCAAACTCAATTTTTTGTTTGACTGCATCGTATTAAAATCAAATGTTTCGAAAGGGTTATCTGATCCTCGATCTACTAGCCCACCACTGAAATCAAGATGAAGCACGGAGTTCTCCTTTACTTCTAAATTCTTTTCATCTTTATCACCTCCTGACATTGCAGCTACAACACCAATTATTATCATTATTCCTAAAAACAATGTAACTCCAAATCCAATCATTGAAGCAAATACTATTTTAAAAAACTGTTTCATTCTTTTTTCAATTTAATTTTGAGCCAAAGGTATTGCAGCTTTGCAATTAGTAGTTGACTATATTACATCAGAGGAAATTACTCTTTATGAAGTAGGATAGAATAGGATTGATGGAAAACAAAAAGAAACAAACGGTGTATATCGCGTATGGATCTAACATGGGAAACTGGGAGGAGGTTAAAGAAAAAGTGTTTCTTTTAATTGAAAACTCTGTAGGAAGTATTATTCAAAAATCTAAAACATACCAAACGCCGGCTTGGGGTAAAACTGATCAGCCCGATTTTAAAAATGGAATCATCAAAATTAACACTGAATTATCACCTCAATCGTGTTTGCTTGCTCTGCAAAATATTGAGAATCAATTAGGTCGAATTAGAACAGAAAAATGGGGACCAAGAATTATCGATCTCGATATTATTGATTTTGATGGCTTAGTATTTTCAACCCATGAATTAATTCTGCCCCATCCTTATGCGCACAAGAGACAATTTGTACTTGAGCCCTTGGCAGACATTGCGCCTAATCTTATGCTTCCCAATTGTTCAAAATCAGTATCCAAAATCCTCAACTCGCTTGAAGATAAAGTAGTTTTGAAGATTCTTGAATAACTAATGACTAACAATTATATAATTATAGAAGGGAATATTGGAAGTGGTAAAACTTCCCTTGCAAAGTTGCTGAGTGAAAAGTTGGGTGGAAAACTAATGCTTGAGGAGTTTGAGGAAAATCCATTTTTGAAAAAATTCTATAAAGATCCTTCCAGATACGCATTTCAATTGGAGCTTAGTTTTCTAGCCGAGCGATTTCAACAAATTCAAACAGAAATTCAAAACCGTGATTTATTTCAAGAATTCATGTTTTCAGATTATATGATTGAAAAGTGTTTAATATTCTCAAAAAACAACTTAGATGATCAATCTATTCAGCTTTACAGGAAATTATATGACATTATCCAAAAGTCTATTCCTAAGCCCGATCTGATAATTTATCTTCATAAAGATTCAAAACACTTGCTTTCAAACATTGGGAAAAGAGCACGAGACTATGAACAAGATATTAAGGCAGAGTATTTAGAAGATATTTACAACAACTACATTACTTACTTCAAGCAACAAAACCAATATCCAGTTTTATTCATAAATACAAACGAAATTGATTTCGTAGAAGACCCAACTTTAATCGAATATTTTGTCGAATTAATAAATAAGCCGTTCAAAATTGGTTTACACCCAATAAATTTGCGATAAAACGCAATAGCTAAAAGGCTAACATATAGCTTGAACCGAAACATTTAATTATTATTGTACCTTAATAAAATTTGAAAGAAATCTATAACGCTTATCACAAGCTTTACATCATGAAGAAACTAAGTTTAAAAAGTATCGCGATAGTAGCCATCGCAGCTACAAGTTTAATGGCATGTAACCCATTAAATAAAATGAGTAAATACGCTGAAAACATTAAATACAATGCTGTGCCCAACCCGCTAGAGGTTCACGCAGACAGTGTTGAAGTGTCCATATCGGCGAAATTTCCACCAAATTTCTTTCACAAGCTGGCTACTATGTCTGCTACACCTGTACTTAAGAATTCAGACGGTGAGGTTGTAAAAGAGTTTAAAGAATTAAAAATGATTGGAGTCGAAGCTGACGGCGATGGTCAAAAAGTAGATTTTGAAAAAGGTGGAACAGTTAGTTATACCGACAAAATCCCATATGATGCAGCAATGGAAAATGTAACAATGACAATTGTAGCTGTTGCCGGTTATAAAACTAAAACCAAAGAGTTTGAAACGGTAAAAATTGCCGATGGTACAATTACCACTTCAACAATGGCGCAGACTGATGCACGTCCTATTTTAGGAAAAGACAACTTCAAAAAAGTAATTCCTCGCTCTGTAAAAGCTGATATCAATTATTTGATTCAACAATCAAACGTTCGTTCTTCTGAACTTTCTGATGAAGACATGAAAGCTCTTAAGGCTTTTGTTGAAAATGCAGTTGCAAATGAATTTGTATTTAAAGGTGTAACTATTGATGCTTATGCTTCTCCAGATGGAGAATTAACTATTAATGATAACCTTGCTAATAACCGTGCAAAAACAGCCGGAAACTCAATTGGCAAAATTTTAAAGAAAAACAAAGTTGAGGCTGCTAAAACCGAAGGCTTTATTACTGAAAATGGAAAAGGCGAAGATTGGGAAGGCTTTAAAACCGCAATGAATGCTTCTGACATAAAGGACAAGGAGTTAATAATTAGAATTCTTAGTATGTCAAGTGATGGCGAAAAGCGCGAAACTGAAATCAAAAATTTAGCAGCAACATATGTGGAAATCGCTGATAAAATTCTACCTCAGTTAAGAAGGTCTAACATCACAATTAACGCTGACGAAATGGCGCGAACTAATGAAGAAATTACTCAATTGACTAAATCTGATCCTTCAGTGCTTAGTATAGAAGAATTGCTTTATGCTGCTACTTTATCAAATGATTTAGAAGAAAAAATGAGAGTTTACAAATTGGCCAAGACACAGTATCCAAAAGATTGGAGAGGTCATAACAATGTTGGCTATATCTATGTTCTAAAAAATGACATGACTGCTGCTAAAACTGAGTTTGATGCGGCCGCTGGAGTTAACAAAAATGCAACGGTAAGCAACAACCAAGGTGTTGTGGCTTTATTTGGTGGAGATGTTTCTGAAGCTAAAGAAATGTTTAGCGCAGCTTCTGGTGCCGTTGCTGAGGTTAACTATAACAAAGGAATTGTTGCTGTCAAACAAGCTGATTATAGCGACGCTGTTAGTAAATTTGGCTCTGAAAACACTTTTAATTCAGCATTAGCGAAAGTTTTGAACGGTGATAACGAAGGAGCGCTTAAAGCAATTGAAGCTTCTGAAGCAAAGGATAGTGCGGAGGGATATTACCTAAAAGCTATTATCGGAGCTCGAACAGCTAATAAGGAGTTAATGAACAATAACTTAAAATCTGCAATTGCTAAAGATTCGAACTTGAAAACTAAAGCTATGAATGACGCAGAATTCTTGAAATTCAGAACGGATGCTGATTTTGCAGCAAAATAGCATATTGAATACTTATTAAAAAAAGGCGCTTCAGGCGCCTTTTTTTTTGCCCCCGTGCAAAAACAAAACCTATATTACTATATTTGTCCCTCCAGTAAAAGAATTATGAAAAAATTATTGTTTTTGTTTGCCGTTGGAAGTTTAGTTAGCCTTTCTTCATGTGAAAAATGCTCCACTTGTACATTTAACGATCCAGAACAAGGAGAATTGGTAAGCGATGATGTTTGCCAAAAAGGAAAGCAGTATGATCACGTATTAGAAATGTACGATCGAAACGGCTGGACTTGTACCAAAAAATAATTGAAACTTTATATAAAATAATGGAAAGGGCTTAATAAATTAAGCTCTTTTTATTTTTCCAGTAATATCCCAGAGTGCAATTCCAGCACTTACAGATACATTGTAGGAGTGCTTTGTACCATATTGGGGGATTTCAAGGCATACATCACTAGTATCGATGACCTCTTGCTGCACTCCTTCAACCTCATTTCCAACTACCAAAGCATATCGAGTTTCTTTGATTGGTTTAAACTTATCAAGCATCAAACTATTTTCCACCTGCTCTAACGAAAGAACCTTAAATCCCTTATTCTGAAGCTCAGAAACTGCATTAAGAGTACTTTCATAATACTCCCAATCAACTGATTCAGATGCTCCTAATGCTGTTTTATAAATCTCTCTATGAGGCGGAGTAGCTGTTATTCCGCACAAATACACCGCCTCTATACCTAATGCATCTGCAGTCCTAAAGATTGACCCAATATTAAAAGCGCTTCTGATATTATCAAGAACCACAATTATCGGACTTTTACAAGCATTTTTAAACTCCGAAACAGTTTTCCGATTTAACTCTTCTAGTTTGAGTTTCTTGTTCATAATTGTTGGAAACAATGAGTTTGCAAAGGTACTCTTACTTTGCAAGTGTATGTAACTTAGATTTTCCAAATTATAAGAATTTAAGTGGCTAGTAGTAAAAAATCGAGCGAAACTCCGCTCATGAAACAGTACAATCAAATCAAGGCTAAACACCCTACAGCCTTGTTACTTTTTCGCGTTGGTGACTTTTACGAAACCTTTGGTGCAGATGCTATTACTGCATCAAAAATTTTAGGAATCATTCTTACCAAGCGTAAAAATGGCAGTGCTTCTCATATTGAGTTGGCTGGCTTCCCTCACCACTCCCTAGATACTTATCTACCCAAATTAGTAAGAGCAGGACAACGAGTTGCAATATGTGACCAACTAGAAGATCCCAAACAGACTAAAAATATTGTAAAACGCGGAGTAACTGAGTTAGTAACTCCTGGCGTTTCGTACAACGATAAGACCTACGATCACAATTCAAATAATTTTTTAGCAGCTGTTTATCTAGATAAAAAAACTGCAGGAGTTTCCTTCTTGGATATCTCAACCGGGGAGTTTTTAGTTGCTGAAGGCTCAATTGCATACATAGATAAGTTATTACAAAGTTTTGAGCCAAATGAGGTGCTGCATCAGCGCAGTAAAAAGGTTTCGTTCGAAGAAAGCTTTGGTACAGATTTCAATACCTTTCAGTTAGAAGATTGGGCCTTTGATTTTAATAATGCCGAAACACGATTAAAAGAACATTTTAAGACCGCTTCTTTAAAGGGATTTGGAATCGAAGACATGTCTGCAGGTGTAATCGCTGCGGGGTCAGTATTTTCTTATTTAACCGAAACAGAACATCACCAAATTCAACACATATCAAAAATCAGTCGTATTGAATCGGATAAATACGTTTGGCTTGACCGGTTTACAATCAGAAACCTAGAACTTTTTAAAGCAAGTTCTCCAAATGGGCAGTCTCTAATTGAAACTATCGATAAATGCGTTACACCTATGGGCGCTCGGCTCCTAAAGCGCTGGTTGGCACTGCCTTTAAAAGACAAAACTATTATCGAAAAGCGCTTAGAAGTGGTTTCTTGCTTTATGAAGAATGATGAATTGAATGAATGGTTATCCGCAGAGTTCAAAAATCTGGGTGACCTTGAACGGTTGATATCTAAAGTATCTTTTGGTCGTGTAAACCCCAGAGAACTACTCTATTTATTTAAAGGACTAGAGTTTATACCCAAACTAAAAAATAAGCTTAACGCAAGCAATCATAAAGTTTTAAAAATACATTCCGACCAATTAAACCTTTGTCAAGAAATCACAGAACGAATTCAAAAAACATTACATCCTGATGCTCCCGTTCAACTTTCAAAAGGAAACGTTATTCAAGCAGGCGTGAATGACGAACTCGACGAGCTTCGCGAACTTATGAATTCTGGAAAGTCTCATTTAATAAAAATCCAAGAACGTGAAATAGAAAAAACGGGTATTTCGAGCCTTAAAGTTGGCTTTAATAATGTTTTCGGTTATTTTCTTGAAGTCACCCATGCGCACAAAGAAAAAGTACCCGTTGAATGGTTGAGAAAACAAACATTAACTGGCTCAGAGAGATACATCACAGAAGAATTAAAAACGTACGAAACAAAAATATTAGGTGCAGAAGAGAAAATCGCTGTTCTAGAGTTTAACCTTTATAGCGATTTGGTTACCACAGTTTCAGGTTACACAAAAGCTATACAACAGAACTCGGAGATAATTGCCCAATTAGATACTCTACTTTCATTTGCTAATCATGCAATTCAAGAACATTATACACAACCACAAATTAATGATGGATTTGACCTTGCCATACAAGATGGTCGACATCCGGTAATTGAAAAAATGCTTCCTATTGGAGAGGAATATGTTACAAACGATTTAATCCTAGATAGAAAAAGTCAGCAAATTTTAATGATTACGGGGCCAAATATGGCTGGTAAATCTGCATACTTAAGGCAGAATGCATTAATTGTTTTACTTGCTCAAATTGGAAGTTTCGTTCCCGCAAAAGCTGCTGAAATTGGCTTGGTAGACAAAATATTTACCCGTGTAGGAGCAAGTGATAATATTTCGCAGGGCGAGTCTACCTTTATGGTCGAAATGAATGAAACTGCTAGCATTCTCAATAACATTACAGAACGCAGTATGATTATTCTCGATGAAATTGGCAGAGGAACAAGCACATACGACGGTATTTCAATTGCCTGGGCAATTGCAGAGTTCTTGCACGATCACAAATCAAATCCAAAGACTTTATTCGCTACACATTACCATGAACTGAATGATATGTGTAAAACACATAAACGAATAAAAAACTATAATGTATCGATTAAAGAACATAATAAACAAGTTATTTTCTTAAGAAAAATAATTCCTGGAGGCAGTGAACATAGTTTTGGAATTCATGTTGCAAAAATGGCAGGAATGCCTATTAAGGTTCTAAATAAAGCTAATAAAATTCTTTCTGGTCTAGAAAAAAGTCATTCCAGTGAGGAGAAAAATATCCAAGTTGAGCCTGACTTACAAATGAGTTTCTTCCAATTGGATGACCCTACTCTATCGCAAATTAAAGAAGAAATACTGGGTACGGATATAGATATGTTAACGCCTGTAGAGGCACTTTTAAAACTGAATGAAATAAAAAGTTTATTGAAAGGCTAAATTCCTTTGACGGTTTAATATTTTACATAATTTTGCCGACCGATAGGCGAAAGTAGCTCAGCTGGTAGAGCACGACCTTGCCAAGGTCGGGGTCGCGGGTTCGAATCCCGTCTTTCGCTCAAAAGAGGCTGCTTTGGCAGCCTCATATGTTTTGCTAAAAGCGCGAAACAATGTTCTTTAGAATATTCATCACGCCCGGGTGGTGGAATTGGTAGACACGCAGGACTTAAAATCCTGTGGCCATCGCGGCCGTGCCGGTTCGATCCCGGCTCCGGGTACTAAAGCCCTTCGTTAGCGAAGGGCTTTTTTTTGCCCAAATTTTCATAAAATTCCCTCAGTATTCAATCCTTGTAAATACAGATAGTTAGTGAAGGTGAATACCAATCAGTACCCGAAAAAATGTGCTTTTATGAATTTTTTAAACGGACGCAAAAAAACTCTGCTAATACCAGAAAGGTAAGGATCAAGAGGTTAAAGTACAACACATTTTAGCTCTGTACCTTATATTTAAAAAAGAAAAAAGAAGAATGAGTAAATATTAAAGTAACAACATAGAGCAAACTAATAATATAGAAGGTTAAATACAAAACGCAGTATTCAAGCCATTTCCACAACAGAAACTTGTATTCAACTGACTCAAATTAGACCTTTTAATTTAAATTCTAACTTCTTTTTTTAAATAGCATGGATAATTGATTGAAAAACATATCTTTGCAGCTTATTAATATTTAAGTTATGAGTGAAGGAACAGTAAAATTTTTCAATGATTCTAAAGGATTTGGATTCATTACCCCAGATGACGGTGGCAAAGATGTATTTGTACACGCAAATGGATTAGTAGACGAAATCAAAGATGGCGACAAAGTAAGCTACGATGTAGAAGAAGGTCGTAAAGGTTTAAACGCGGTAGATGTGAAAGTCGTTTAAACGATACTTTATATATACTTTATTGAAAGGCTTGTCAAATTTGACAAGCCTTTTTTTTGTCTTTTGAAATCGTAATATTGAGAGTAGCTTTAATAAAACCTTTAGAGTTCATCTTACTGGATAAAAAAATATTAATGTGCAATTCAAATATGTTCAGTATTACTTTTTAACGCACAAAAGAGGCTAACGATTAATCTCGACAATGATTGTTAATCACCTGACATTTTTAAGCGAACAGTTTCCAACCACAAAAAAGTAGCGCAACCGAGACCAGTATCGACACCAAAATATAAATACCTGCTTGCAAAAAATCGCCTGACCTCAATAAATTAAATACCTCTAGAGAAAAAGTAGAGAACGTAGTGAATCCTCCACATAGACCGATAGTTAATGCTAATGCAATATTTTCATTCTGGAGGTTTTGCTTTGTAAAATAAGCCACCAAAACCCCTAAAATCAAGGACCCAATAGCATTAACGGATAATGTCGCTAGTAAAGGATGAAAACTGGACTTAGCAGAAAACAAAATACCAACACCATATCTTAGCATACTTCCGGCACCACCTCCAATAAAAATCATAAATAACTTCATATTATAAAAATTGATTTATTTGATGAATAACTTTAGCCGAGGCTCCATGATTATTTTCGATGTAGGTCTTGCAAATTTTTGAGCGTTTAGTTAGAACCTCAAAGTTCCTTAACTTCTTAGACTGTTCATTGAATTCAGCATAATTCTTAATGGAAATAGCCCCGCCTTGATCGATAAGATCTACAGCCTCGACAAACTTTTTATAATTCGGCCCGAAAACGACTGGCAATCCAAATACAGTAGGCTCAAGTATGTTATGAATTCCGTCTGAAAACCCACCTCCTATAAGTGCCCATGAACCGTAACTATAAATTTCTCTTAAGACCCCAATACAATCAATAATCAACACTTGTGCTTCCGGTTCAGTTCTCTGTGTATCTGCCTGCGTATATCTAATTGATTTCACTTTCAAAGAATTCGAAAAGTCAGTAATATGTTGCTCATCAATTTCATGAGGAGCTATAATTACCTTACCAGAATAAGAAGATAGGTTTAACCATTTGGTAATTATTTTTTCTTCAACAGACCATGAGCTACCAACAATTACAGCTTTTTCTTTCTTAAGAAACCACTCAACAATTTTATTAGACTTTCCAGCTTGCTCAACTTCTAGCACTCTATCTATCCTGGTATCTCCAGTCACTATTATATTTTCTACTTCTAATTCTTTAAGCAACAACTTGGTCGAATTATCTTGTGCAAAAAACAATGTAGGAAGCTGTAAGACCTTTCTATAAGAACCACCATACCATTTAAAAAATAGGTGGTTTTTAGTCAATTTAGCCGACACCATAAAAAGAGGAATATCTCGCTCTGCAAGTGCCTCAAAGTAAAAATACCAAAACTCGTATTTTATAAATACTGCGATTTTTGGGTTTACGGCGGTTATGAACAAAGAAGCATTCAATTTACTATCTAAAGGCAGGTAATTTACCGCATCAACGTACTCATAATCATTGTGTTCTATAAAGCCACTTGGAGAAAAGAAGGTTAATAGGAAGAAATGATCTGGATTAGCTTTTCTAAGCCCTACAATCACCGTTCTTCCCTGCTCAAACTCGCCTGTAGATGAAGCGTGAATCCAAATTACAGGCTTATTATTTTGAGCTAGTTTATTCTCTAAAATTGAATACCAATTTCGCCTTCCTTCTATCCAATGATTAGCTTTTGAATTGCCAAATAACCCAGCTATTCTAACTGCTAATCCATAAGCCCTAACTATTATTGAATAAATTGTTTTGATAGGCTATTCGAAATAGAAATCCTTTGGTGCGCGTTTATAAATAGGAATCATCCAACCAAATTTAAACCCTATAGAGCTGTCAAATCTTGCATCAGTATCTTGTCTTTTTTCGCTAAAATTATAAGCTCTTCGATTTTTTGTAAATGCCTCATTAAACTCAATTCCAGCATAAAAATTCACAAGTTTAGTGTTACTATAAATTTGGTAACCAACAAACTGAGTCAGCATCAACCCGTTGGATAGTCTATCGTAACCTTTTTGATAAGGCCAAGCCAACTGCGGAGTATTAACCTGCCTATCCTCAACACGAATTTTATGCTGCATAAATCCAATGCCGAGTCTGACTAAAACACCGGAGTTTGGGTTTGGTCTATTAAATGAAAAAACCTTCCCGATATTGCCCCGAACTTGCCAACCTCTCATCGATACCAATAAATTTGCCGCTCTTCCATCGCTATCCAATATAGTGCTATTTTGAGTCAGTAAATTATCAATAATTGATCGCTCTCGCAACTGGTTTCCAAATAAAAATGTTGCTCCTCCTCCATATTCAAAATTGTTACTCGCTTTATAAAAAAAGCCACCTCCAATGCCATGAAAAAAACCAAAACGATCTGCTAAATCTGCAGAAGGAATTTGCAAAGAATACATGAAGTCGATATGAGAAACACTTATCGAAGAATCTGAAATACTTTTTTGAGCCTTGGTCTTTGAAGCTACCGCAATAAGAAGTAAGAGACAAAAAACCAGCTTTAATAAATATTTAAAAATGTACGGAGTAACCAAGTTTTTCGGGAGTTAATGCACTTTGAAGGGTGCAAATTTAATTATATTCGCAGCTTTATTCTACGCAAATATTTTCAATGAAAAACTTACAACTTGTTGACCTCAAAACGCAGTACGAAAAGATTGAAAATGAGGTAAATACAGCTGTACTTAATGTGCTAAAATCAACAGCATTTATAAATGGTCCAGAGGTAAAATCATTCCAAACTGAATTTGAAAGTTACTTAAATGTAAAACATGTTATTCCTGTGGCAAATGGCACAGATGCCCTGCAGATTTCTTTAATGGCCCTTGGGCTAAAGCCTGGTGACGAAGTAATATCGCCAAGTTTTACATACATAGCAACTGCTGAAGTAATTGGACTTTTAAACCTTACTCCAGTTTTTGTAGATGTCGATAAAGAAACTTTTTGCATGGATCCTGATTCCTTAAAAGCTGCAATTTCTCCTAAGACAAAAGCTATTGTACCCGTTCATTTATATGGACATTGTGCTCCTATGGAAGAGATTATGGAAATTGCCAACGAACATGGTATCGCAGTAATAGAAGATACTGCTCAAGGTATTGGCTCGAACTACAAAGGAAAGGATGGGGTTTCAAAAAAAGCGGGAACTATAGGCACTGTTGGAACTACTTCATTTTTCCCTTCCAAAAATCTCGGATGTTATGGAGACGGTGGGGCGATAATGACTAATGACGACGATTTAGCTGCAATGATTCGAATGGTTTCAAATCACGGTCAAAGTAAAAGATACTATCATGATGTAATTGGTGTAAACAGTCGCTTAGACTCTATACAAGCAGCAATACTGCGCATTAAACTCAAACATTTAGACACTTACCTTTCAGATAGAAATAAAGCTGCTAGCTTTTACAACAACGAGTTTTCAGAGCGCCCAGAACTAACGGTGCCAAAAACTGCTAACTATTCTGATCATGGATTTCACCAGTACACCCTTATTCTAAATGGTGTAGATCGCAATGATTTAATGAATCACTTGGACAAAAAAGGAATCCCATCTAATATTTACTACCCCTTACCCGTGCACGAACAAAAGTCTTTTGAGGGCAAGTTTGAAGAGCGAGTTTCTTTAGAAAATACAGATTATTTAAAGTTAAAGGTGATTTCATTACCAATGCACACCGAATTAGATGACGAACAACTAGAATTCATTACCTCTTCGGTAATCGAATTTTTAGATCAATAACCTTAAAAAATAAAGAAGAATGAAAGTAGCTGTAGTTGGCACAGGATACGTTGGTTTAGTAACAGGAACTTGTCTAGCTGAAACTGGAAACCATGTTATTTGCGTTGATATTGACGCCAAGAAAGTTGAAAAAATGAAAAATGGCCAGGTTCCAATTTATGAGCCGGGTTTAGAGTTATTATTTGAGCGAAATATTGCACAAGGAAGACTGAGTTTTACTACTGATTTAAAATCAGCAATTGATGAGTGTTTATATGTATTCTTAGCCTTGCCAACTCCTCCGGGAGAAGACGGGTCTGCTGATTTATCGTATATTCTTGGAGTTGCTGATGAATTAGGAAAAATAATTACCGACTATAAAGTAATTATAGACAAGAGTACCGTTCCTGTTGGCACCGCTGAAAAAGTAATAGCGGCAATTGCTAAAAATGCTCAATGTGAGTTTGATGTGGTTTCTAACCCTGAATTCTTGAGAGAAGGCTTTGCGGTTGATGATTTTATGAAACCAGACCGTGTTGTTATTGGGTTATCCTCTGAAAAGGCCAAAAAGCACATGGACGACTTATACAAACCGTTTGTAAGGCAAGGAAATCCAATCATTTACATGGATGAAAAATCTGCTGAATTGACAAAATATGCCGCAAATTCATTCTTAGCTACCAAGATTACATTTATGAACGAAATCGCAAATATTTGCGAAAAAGTTGGAGCTGATGTGGACCAAGTGCGCATGGGCATGGGGTCTGACACTAGAATTGGAAAGCGGTTTTTATTTCCAGGCATTGGTTATGGAGGAAGCTGTTTTCCAAAAGATGTACAAGCTTTAGTGAAATCTTCGAATGAGGTCGACTACAATTTCCAAATTCTAGATGCGGTAATGGAAGTAAACCAAATTCAAAAAACTATTTTATTTCCGCGCATCAATGCCTATTTCAACCATGATTTAAAAGGAAAGAAAATTGCAATTTGGGGCCTTGCCTTTAAACCAAATACGGATGATATCAGAGAAGCTCCAGCGCTTTATAATATTGATTTATTACTGAAAGCAGGTGCTGAAGTAACCGCATTTGATCCGGAAGCGATGGATAATGTAAAAGCAATTTATGGCAATAAAATAACCTTTGCTGGTAGTCAAAATGAAGCAATCGAGAATTGTGATGCTTTACTTATTTGCACTGAATGGCAGGTATTTAGAACTCCTGATTTTGACCAATTAAGCACTGGGATTTCCTCGAAATCTATTTTTGATGGTCGTAATCTTTACGATATAGAAGAAATGAAAGAAAAAGGTTTTGATTATTTTAGCATAGGACGATAATGGAACAAGTTTTAATAACCGGTGCAGCGGGATTTTTAGGCTCTCACCTTTGTGAGCGATTTTTAGATGAAGGGTATCGAGTTATTGGAATGGATAACCTTATCACAGGAAATCTGACCAACATTGAACATTTGATGTTGAACGAGAATTTTGTATTCTCAAATCACGACGTATCTGACTTTGTCAATGTTCCCGGAGAACTAAAATATATCCTTCATTTTGCTTCTCCTGCGAGCCCTATAGATTATTTAAAAATACCAATTCAAACCCTGAAAGTAGGCTCTTTAGGAACTCACAATTTATTAGGCTTAGCTAAGGCTAAAAATGCACGGATTATTGTCGCAAGTACAAGCGAAGTATATGGCGACCCAACGGTTCATCCTCAGCCTGAAGAATATTGGGGAAATGTTAACCCAGTAGGCCCTCGCGGGGTTTACGACGAGGCTAAACGCTTTCAAGAAGCAATAACAATGGCCTATCACAATTTTCATGGTGTAGAAACCAGAATTGTGAGAATCTTTAATACTTATGGCCCTCGAATGCGATTAAATGATGGAAGAGTACTACCCGCATTTATTGGTCAGGCGCTAAGAGGTGAGTCTCTCACGGTATTTGGAGATGGTTCACAAACTCGTTCTTTTTGCTATGTCGATGATTTAGTCGAAGGAATTTATCGTTTACTGCTTTCAGATTACACTCAGCCAATGAATATTGGAAACCCAGATGAAATCACAATAGGGGATTTTGCAGAAGAAATAATAAAATTAACCAATACAGATCAGAAGGTTATCTACGAAGATTTGCCTGTAAACGATCCTAAACAAAGACAACCAGACATTACAAAAGCAAAAAATATTTTGGGTTGGGAGCCGAAAGTTAATAGATCTGAAGGATTAAAAATAACCTATGACTTTTTCAAATCATTGAGTTCAGAAGAATTATACAAAACTGAGCATAATGATTTTACCGATTATATTAAAAAATAAAATGGAATATTTTAGTCATGAAACTGCTGTAATTGATGTAGGTTGTCAAATTGGCGAAGGAGCCAAAATTTGGCATTTTTCTCATATAATGAAGGATTGTATTATCGGCGAAAATTGCAATATTGGGCAGAATTGTGTGATTTCTCCTGACGTAATTCTAGGTCGAAATGTAAAGATCCAGAATAATGTTTCGATATATACGGGAGTTATTTGCGAGGATGATGTTTTTCTTGGCCCTTCAATGGTATTTACCAATGTTAACAATCCCAGAAGTGCGGTAAATAGAAGGGGGCAATACGAAAAGACCCTTGTAAAGAAAGGAGCCTCAATTGGGGCAAATGCAACGGTAGTTTGTGGAAACGACATTGGGAAGTTTGCTTTTATTGGAGCTGGCTCAGTAGTAACAAAAGCAGTGCCTGATTATGCACTTGTAGTTGGTAATCCCTCTAAACAAATCGGCTGGATGAGTGAATATGGTTCTCGATTAGTCTTCGATGAAAATGGAGAGGCAACTTGTGAAGAATCAAAAGAAAAATATGAATTAATTGACGGTACTGTAAAGAAATTAAACTAAGATGATTTTAGAAAAAATAATAAACAAGCAAAGTAAATTAGGAGTTATTGGTCTTGGCTATGTTGGACTGCCAATAGCATTAGAATTTGCTCGAAAAATTAAAGTTGTTGGTTTTGACATTAACGCTGAAAGAGTTGAGTTAATGAAAAACAATATTGACCCAAGTGAGGAGCTAACAGCAAAAGATTTTGAAGGGTGTGATATTGAATTTACTCATAAACTAGAGGATTTAGAAGACGTAAACTTCTTTATCGTTGCCGTTCCAACCCCTATAGACGAATACAATCAACCCAACTTAAAACCGCTTTTAAATGCATCCAAAACAGTTGGAAAGGTTCTTAAAAAGGGCGACTATGTCGTTTTTGAATCTACTGTTTATCCAGGTTGTACTGAAGATGACTGTATTCCAGTTTTGGAGAAACATTCCGGGTTAAAGTTTATTGAAGACTTCAAAGTGGGATATAGCCCGGAAAGAATTAATCCAGGAGATAAAGAACATACGATTACTAAAATCTTAAAAGTAGTTTCTGGTTGCGATGATGAATCTTTAGATGTTATTTCTAAAGTCTATGAATTAATAATTGAACCAGGCGTTCATCGAGCGTCATCGATTAAGGTAGCCGAAGCAGCTAAAATTATTGAAAACACTCAACGTGATTTGAACATAGCTTTAATGAATGAGCTATCTATTATTTTTAACAGAATCGGCATCAACACTTTTGAAGTATTAGAAGCTGCGGGAACAAAATGGAACTTCCTTCCATTTAAACCCGGTTTGGTAGGTGGCCATTGTATTGGTGTAGATCCATATTATTTGACATTTAAAGCTGAAGGGGTTGGATATCATGCTCGAGTAATTAACTCAGGTAGGTATGTAAATGATAGTATGGGCTTCTATGTCGCTAAACAAACAGTGAAAAGAATACTAGCAAAAGGAAAAAATATCAGTGGTTCAAGAATACTCTTAATGGGAGCTACTTTCAAAGAAAATGTAAGTGACATTAGAAATTCAAAAGTTTGTGACGTTGTCAAAGAGCTTCAATCTTACAGAGTTGATGTTGATGTCGTGGATCCTCATGCCGATTCAAAAGAACTTTTTCATGAATACCACTTTGGACTTGCTGAAAATGGAATTTCTGGAAAATATGATGCTGTTATTTTAGCTGTCAATCACGATGAATATGTAGCATTGGATGAGCGTTATTTTAAAGGAATAATGTCAGAAGGTGGATTATTTGTTGACGTAAAAGGCGTTTTTCAAGGAAAAATTAAAGAATTAGATTACTGGTCATTATAAATGAAGGACTTTAAGAAAAACATCCTTATTACTGGAGGCGCAGGTTTTATTGGCTCCCATCTAGTGCGTTTGCTGGTTAACAAATACCCTGAATATAGAATTATAAACTTTGACGCACTTACTTATGCAGGAAATCTGGAAAATCTGCGTGACATTGAAAATGCTTCCAATTATGAATTTGTAAAAGGGAATATTTGTTCCGTAAGCGATATTGAAAATGTCTTTAAGAACTTTAATATTGATTCTATAATTCATTTAGCCGCAGAATCTCATGTTGATAGGTCCATTGAAAACCCCAATATATTCGTTGAAACAAATATCATTGGTACTGTTAATTTATTGAATTCATGCATCAAAAATTGGGAAGTACCATTCAGTAGTAATCTTTTCTATCACATATCAACGGACGAAGTTTATGGTAGCCTTGGAGACACAGGGTTTTTTACAGAAGAGACATCATACGACCCGAAAAGTCCTTACAGCGCCTCAAAAGCGGCTTCAGATCATTTTGTAAGAGCTTTCTCTAATACCTACAAACTTCCAACTAAAATATCTAATTGCTCTAATAACTATGGCCCAAATCAATTTCCAGAAAAACTGATTCCACTTTGTATCAATAATATCAAAAACAACAAACCTTTACCTATTTATGGTGAGGGTCTAAATATAAGAGACTGGTTATACGTTGTTGATCATGCAGAGGCAATTGATAAAATTTTCCATACCGGTACGCTTAATTCAACATACAATATTGGAGGACTTAACGAATGGACAAATATTGCACTTGTTATGGAGCTTTGCGCTGTTATGGATTCCAAGCTTGGCAGAGCACCAGGAACTTCAGCAAAGCTTATTACTTATGTCGAAGACAGAAAGGGTCATGATATGCGCTATGCTATTGATGCTGACAAACTAACTAGAGAATTAAAATGGGCCCCAAAAGAAACATTTGAGACGGGTATTAGATCTACTGTTAACTGGTACTTAGAGAATGAATCTTGGCTTGGTGCTGTTGTATCTGGCAGTTATCAAGACTATTACCAGAAAATGTACTGATAACGCTATTATTTAGTGTTTGGCATAAAAAAAGGGAAGTAAATACTTCCCTTTTTTGTTGTTATTTTCCTTGGACATTAAAAATGCCACAAATCATGTTCGTAATTGAACATTTCATTTTGAATTTTTTCAGCTTCCAGAAGAGCATCTAATCCAGTTTTATATTCACTAATTTGCCTATCGTAAACATTTGAAGTTTTAATTATCGTAGACTCGAACTGACGTTTCCAAAAAACATCATCATATGTTCTTCGTTCAGCATCGTTTTTTCTATTAAATACTTCACTATTCGCAAAAACGTAACGTGCTTCAGGGAAGTATATCCAAAATAAATCCTGAAGAGTAGGGTTACCATCAGGGCCTTCAACTTCTGCCATTGGTTTAATTCCAATTATTCGCACATCCATTACCGAACGTTGTCTTTCAAAGAACCACTCTTCCTTTACTTCATAAAATTTAATACGAGCAGAACGCAAGGTATCGAATACAGTTTGTGTTCCGGTTACATCTCCGAATTCATCAAACAATTCAACCTCAGTCTCCGAAATCATTCTTTTCAGAACTTCATCTGCTGTATAAGCTCTAGTGAACTCATCATCCGGATCTGTAGGAGGTCCAGGGTCATAAGCGGTCAAAGTTCCGTCCTCTATTAACCCTTCTTTTATATAGTCAAACAAGTTCTTACGGCCTTGAGCAGGTTCTTCAGGAAAGTAAAATACTTGATTCTGCTTTTTACGCAAATCAATCCTTCTCCATACTCGCTTTTGCCACATAACATCTGCTTGCCGAAGATTAGTATAGGGTATAATCTTTCTTGATGGTGTATTTTCATTAACTACAATACCATCTAATACCATACTTTGCTGAGCACTTAAGGTAATACCTGAAGTGAACAAAACAACCACTACACTTATTTTAAGCAGATTATTCATGATCTATTATTTTACTTGAATAATTATATTACCATCTAAAGGTCGAGGAGTAGAACCAGGCTTATCCATTTGTGCTACTACTTTCTGGAAGATAGCTGTTTGTCCTGGTTTCATAGTTTTTAATACACTCTTCATTTCACTAGTCAATCTATTTCCTCGTGCTGTGTATACTGCAGATTTACCTCCAACACTTACAAACATTTCAAAGCTATTAACCTTATATCTCAATTCAAACAGGAAGTCATCAAGCTTCGCAGTGATAAACTGACCCGTAAGAAGCTTACTCTTCTTCATGTCAACTGAACCTGTTTCATTATTAAAATAAGGAATAGGCTTTGGAACAGTTTTTAAACGATATTCAATAGCTGGGTAAGAGTTTTTGACTCCGTCAACATTTGAACTTACCGTAATCCTAACCACTTTATCTTTTGATTTCGGATTAGGAATAACCTCATACTTACCTTGTTCTTTGCTTTTAGGAACAACACGGCAGCCACCACCAGCAATTGTCATTGTCAAATTCAGAGAAGCAACACCAGAAACAGATATATCAACTGGATTCTCCAAACCTTTGTAAAAAACATTCATCTTGGTAGGGGAAACAACCAAACTAGGTTTTGCAACCATGTATTTATGATCGAACTTATACGCAGCCCATTTTCCATTAGGTTTCAAAATCTTGATAATACCGCCCCATGTTTGCTCTCCTAGAGTAGAGGTTTTTACCCCATAAGTAGGTATTCCTCTATTTTCAAATTTTACTGCTGAGGTATCCCCATCCTTAACTTCAGGTTGATCCCCTGTTGTGTCAACTACACCGATAACGAGCTTAGGGTTTTTCGTCGTGCTATAAGCTGCAACAATTACGTCCGCTTTAAATGAATCTCCTTGGGTAATGTATGTTCCATTGTGCGGTATGACTTTTACAGCCAAGGTATCAAATGAAAAGTCATCTGCACCAATTTCAGACATTAGTTCTTTTAAAGCATCTGCCTCTGAATTTCTGACTGACGCTTGAAAACGAGTTAAATTTGTCACAGTGGCAGCTAGCGGTAAATGATTGAAATTTCCGATTTCCCATTCAACTAACATACCATGTTCCTTCATTTGCCCCAATGGAATTTTCATTTCGGCTACTAATCCCTTTTCTAAAATAAAACTCTCCAAATGCTCATTGAAGACACCTATCTTAGACTTTAAACTTAATGCACTATACTCCTGATCTGCACCTAATGGATTATTCAAATCAGGACCAATCATAATTTGAGCACCAACATCTTGGTTGTCCTTACTATGACAATGTTCAATTGAAAATGCAGAATCTGGTGCATCATCCGGCAGTTGATCCGCAGTTTGAACCAGCTTCCTTTTAATCTTTTCAATAAGCTCTACAATCTCATCAGCATTTTCTTTCAATTCTTTTGCATGCTCATAAAACTCTCCCACTTTGGCAGGATCATCAGCCATTTTACGACCAAAAACATCGTAAGTCTGATTAATCTTACTTTCAAAGTTTTCAGTTGTTCTTTCTAAACCTTCATTAATAATTAAAAATGATTGCAGAATCTCTTTCGATACATTCATGGCAAGCATACAAAGCAATACCAGATACATCAAATTGATCATCTTCTGCCTTGGTTCCATATCACCTAACGACATATTCTAATCTCCTTTATAATTTGTGAGTAATAATTTTTTTATCTTTAATATGATTCAAATTCTTATGAATTTGCGTTAGGATTCATTGCTGTAAGCATATTTCCATAAACCGTATTCAAGGAAGTAATGTTTCTAGAAAGTTCACTCATTTTTTCAGAGTATACTTTAGCGTCGTCAACAGAATTATTAAGACTTGCCATTAATTCATCAACTCCAGTAAAATATCCTTTAGAATTTTCTAAAGTTTCTTGCGCGCTTCTTAATTGCAACTCATACGCAGAATTCAATTCTGTTAAATTAGAGGACATTTTCGACAATTGCTCACCAAAATTTGCACCTTCTCTATTTTCCTCTTCAAGTCCCGAAATTGCGTTAGCAGCACTAGTATATTTCTCTGTTAAACTTGACACAGAATTAGCCGCTCCTCTAACACTTTGAACGTACTCATCAGTTGCAGCAGCAGCATCTGTCATGTCTGTTAGTTTGCCTGCTTGATCACTCAATCCTCTTAGACCAACACCTAAGCTTTCCAATAATTCCGGCCCTATTTTTGCCTCCTCTAGCATTTCATCTAATTTCTGAGTAACCGTTAAATCATCTCCTTGTCCATTTTCTGCTAAAGCTTCTGATTCAAAATCATCTTCCTCTTCTTCATCTGAATGTCTCAGTTCAGGGTAAACTTTAGACCAATCATCTTTTAAATGTTGTGGTTCAATAGCACCCAAAGCAAACAACGCAGATTCAGTACAAAGACCGATAATCAGCATTAAACTAGCACCTGGATAATGCTGGATTTTAAACAATGCACCTAGAATTACAATTGCAGCTCCTAAACTCATAGCCATGTTTACAATTGTCTTTCCTTTTTCTGTTCCGTATAGAAACGCTGCTAATCCACCCTTTTTTTTCCCTGACATAATTTTTAATTTTAACGCTTAAAGTTTGATTTTTTAATTTTAAATATCGCTTTTACCCATTCCCAAATAACTCATTACATTTCTAAATCCGATATACGATTTAGCAGTATCCTGATATTCGTATGTTCTAGAACTTGTTTGAAGGAAATAACCAACATCTTTCCAAGAGCCACCTCTTATCACTTTTCTTTTCAATACCGGAGGATCATCGTCCTCAGCTTCATATTTGTAATCCATGTTTAAGTCATGAGCGAAATCATAAACCGACTCATCAAATGCAGTTGTTGTCCATTCAGCAACATTACCAGCCATGCAATACAATCCAAAATCGTTAGGTTCATATGAAACTACAGGAACAGTATGAATACCACCATCATCATAGTAATTACCGCGAAGTGGCTTAAAGTTTGCCAAGAAACAACCTCTTGTATTTCTAATGTACGGTCCGCCCCAAGGATATGGAGATAAATCTAATCCTCCTCGTGCAGCATATTCCCATTCAGATTCAGTTGGCAATCTATAATCTTGCACAAAAGATTCACCAACAGAGGACAAAAATTTATTATGCTCTAATGTCCTCCAAATAGAAAATGCTCTAGCTTGCTTCCAAGTCACACCAACTAAAGGATATTCATCATAAGCTGGATGCCAAAAATACATGTTTGTAAGCGGCTCATTATATGAGTAGGTAAAATCATGAATCCAACACAAAGTGTCTGGATAAACAGAAATCTCGTCTCTACGAATAAAAACTGATCTATCATTCATGCCTCTATCACGCAAAGGATCACCATTGATGGTAGGACTTTTCCTTGCAGCATCTTTGTAATCAATCCAGTAATATTCATAAACTAATTTCCTAGTGTCCAAGGACTTTTTACCATAGAACCTTTCGTATTCAGGCAAAAACATTACAGATAGTGCTTCTCTATTCTCGGGATCATTCCAATCTAAATAAGCATCCCAATTAATAATTGGCGGATCGATATCCTCTTCATACTCATTAACTGCAATCAGATAAATTTCTTCACTAACTTCCTCTCCAAGTATTTTATACGCCATAGAATCTCGCACCCAATAAACAAATTGACGATATTCATTATTCGTAATTTCAGTTTCGTCCATATAAAATGGTGAAACAGAAACTGTTTTCGATTTAGATGTATAAGAATAGGGAGCATCTTGATCATTTGGTCCCATGTTATAACTACCAGGGGGTATATATAACATCCCATAAGGATCCGGCTGATACCAAACCTGCCGTCCTAAAACACCTGTCAACTGTCCACCTGCATCATTCATGCAACTAGAAAGGATAAGTGCTACGAATCCTACTATGAGTAACTTTTTCATGTTACCTCCTTTTTTAGATATGTGAATATTTTTGAACAATACAATTTTATGGCTAAACGCCAAAATTAACGCAAATAAAACAAATTATTGTGAATAAACTAATTTCCTACAACCAACGTGGGTTTTTGTGAATAGTAATTTTTGGTTTAGGAGTTATTGTAAAACAGTAATTAAGGAACACTTCTACTGTTCCACTATTGAAGCTTCTCAGCTTTGAAGTATTTAAATCATAAGACGCGCCTATCTTTAGTACGCCTGGCTTCCCAAAGTCATGCTTATAACCAGCCATTGGAGATACAGCATCTTGAATTCTATAAGAAACCCCACCCCATACCATGTCTTTGTATATTGCTCTAGCATTAAAATCAAACTGAGTTGTGGAGAATTCTGTTTTCAAGAAAACCGAAGGAACAAATTCCCAATCCGGGACTAAATTGTCAATCCTATAACCTCCCATAACATACAAGTGAGACTCAATTTTATAATCATTGGACTGCCCATTAACTTCATTTCCTTGCAACTCGCTTTGTGTTAAGTGCATCATTGAAGCACCAACAAATATTTTATTACTAGCACTTCTAAAATAAGCTCCCATGTCAAAATCGAAACCATACGCCTTACCAGCTCCAGCATCAGGGGCCAAATTTGGGTCAGTAATTACACCAGTGGTGGCATCTTCGCCGTCTGGGGTCAAAAAGTTACTTCCATCAATCACAGCGCCTAACGTACCAATACCCAAGCCTATACTCAATGTTCCCGCATTAAAAGTAAATCTATTTGAAATTGCCAATTTAAACACATTTGTATTTAATGGTCCTATAACATCGTTAGCCGCTGTAAAACCGACACCTAAGTTTATAAAGTTCACATCGACTGGTAATTTAATCGGTGCATGAACAGAAACTAACCCTGTCTGAGGAGAACCGTCAAAACCCAACCATTGTTGCCTGCCAATAACTGTAGCACAGATTGCCCCGTTCATACCAGCAAAGCCAGGATTATTGTATAACTTGTTTGCAAAGTTTTGTGTAAATTGAGGATCCTGCTGACCAAGAACACTCAACGTACTGAAAGTTAACACAATAAGTATTATTCTCTTCATAAACACCACTTTTTTACGTGAATAAGTCGACTAAATTAGTCAAAAAAATAAATCAACCAAATATTATTAACATAAAGCGAAACTATCAATCAACCTTATTATTACCTGAAATTTAGCACCTTAAAGATACAAACCAGATTACAGCTACCGTAATCTTTTATAATTCCTCCACCACTTTTCAGGAATTCCGTCATTACATGCCTGCTGATAGTCAGTGTAACTGCAAGGAACAAGCTGATGTCGTCTATACTTGGATAATTTCGACTCAGGGTATGGAACATCCATCCACCATCTATCTGACTTCAAGTTTTTATAAAAGACTATCTCGTCCGCATCAGTAGAAGTTGAAACAGTATATTTTAAAACATCATTCCCGTCCTTAGTCAAACCGTCTCCTTTCCTGTTGTAAAACCCCTCTACTATATACCAAACCATTTCAGCAATCAAAAATGCTGTTTGACCTTGCTGATCTACCTCAGGGTTATATTCATAAATACCAATACTTGAAAGCTTGTCACTTAAACCGGCATATCTTGTTATTGCGCAAATCTCTTCTCCATTAAAACCGTTTGGCGTTGTATTCTTATTTCCAGGAGCATCGGCACTGCGGACTGATGAAATATCTATAGATAACATATCCGCATTTCTAACTATCGGCTCAACCTCCTTCATATCATTTTTCACCTCACCCAATCGGTGAATATCGAAATAGAGCTTCTCCATTAGGGACCTTTCCTCTTCTGAGACGAAATAGGTTTGATACCCCAAATTACTGTAACTGAAAAGGTAATTTGGTTGATGCAAAATAATTTTATTCAAAAATGCTTTTGAGTTCATTGGCTGGTCAACTTCTCCCATGTCTATAGAATTATCAACGGTAACAATATTAACTATTTGCTCAAGTGACTCATATGCTTGATAGTTTGCAAAAGTCAAGTCTTGACTTCCACCCAAAATGATTGGAAGTACATTTTCCTTGATACATGCTGAAATCGCTGAACTAACCGCAAAATAGGTGTCAGATACTTCTTCCCCTGGAAAAATATCTCCTAAATCCGCAATAGAACAGTTCCAGTTTCGCTTAAGTGCATAAAACTTTTTGCGAATTTCATCAACTCCATCAGCGCATCCAGCGTTATTTATTGCATTTCTATCTTCAACTACACCAAAAATGACAATATCGAATTCAGTCAAATCTGGAAAGTCACTTAATCCATTGTTTATCTGAATCTTTTCTCCGATTGAATTTGATGCAAAATCAGAATTCAAGAATTCAACTTTGTTAAAATAGATATCAAGTTCCATATTAAATGCTCTTTATATACAACCTACTTTTTCTTTTTAGCTCTTGTTGCCTTTTTCACTCCTCCTCTGCCCTTTATTGCAGTGGTATTTTTCTCGATAATATCTTTAACGGCCTCAAGCGAAAGACTTGCCGCATCAACTGTTTTTGGAAGTTCAATCTTAGTTTTACCCTTTAGAATATTAGACCTGCCCCAGCGCGCTTTTTCTACTCTGATCCCTTCTTCTGACCAATTATGAATCACCTTATCAATTTCTTTTTGCTTTTTATCTTCAATCAATTGCACAATATCCTCATGAGAAAGATTATCAAAATTGTATTTCTTATTCACGTTGATAAACATGTTGTTCCACTTAATAAAAGGACCAAATCTGCCAACCCCTTTTTGAACAGGGAGTTCATCGTAATGATCTATAGGTGCATCAGCTGCTTTTTTAGCTTCAATCAGCTCAATTGCTCTCGGCAGCTCAATTGACATGGGATCTTCATTACGATCTAAGGAAACGAACATTGTACCATATTTAACATAAGGTCCAAACCGACCTACGGCAATTACGACTTCTTCCTTGTCCAGTTTTCCTAATGTTTTAGGAAGTTTAAAAAACTCTAAAGCTTGCTCAAGGGTAACTTTCTTCATACTTACATTTCCTCGAATTGGAGAAAACAAAGGCTTTTCTTCATCTTCGCGCTCACCAATTTGAATCATAGGTCCAAACCGACCAATTTTGGCATAGACATTCTTACCTGATTTAGGATCTTTCCCTAGTAATCGTTCGCCATTTGCTCGGCCTTCGTCTTCTAAAGCGTCATTAACGGATTTATGAAAAGGGCCATAGAAACGATCTATCATATCGTTCCACTTTTTTAAACCTTCTGCTATTTCATCAAATTCTTTCTCAACCTCAGCAGTAAAACCATAATCTAACACAGAAGGAAAAGTTTTTACCAAATAGTCGTTTACTACCCTGCCAATATCCGTTGGAAATAATTTCTTCCTTTCCGCACCGGTATTTTCAACCTTGTTTTCTTCCTTGACATCATTTCGAGCGATTAAAGACAATTGACGGAATTTTCGCTCATGGCCATCACGATCTTCTTTTTCCACATAACCCCTCTTTTGAACGGTATTGATGGTAGGCGCATAAGTGGAAGGTCGACCGATTCCTAAGGTCTCTAACTTTTTCACCAAGCTGGCCTCACTGTATCTAGGAGGGTGATTTGTAAATCTTTCTGTAGCAAGAATTGACTTCGGCTCTAATACCTGCCCTTCATTGATTGGAGGCAACATTCCTTGCTCTTCCTGTTCTTCATCATCATCAACTCCTTCTAAATATACTTTCAGAAAGCCATCAAATAATAAAACCTCACCTTTTGCTTTAAAATGTTCTCCTTTACTTTTACTTACATCAATAACCACATTGGTTTTCTCAAATTTGGCATTTGACATTTGCGAGGCAACTGTTCTTTTCCATATTAACTCGTATAGCTTTTGCAGGCTAAAATCACCTCCAATTGTGTGTTCTGCAAAGTTCGTAGGCCGAATCGCCTCATGAGCTTCTTGAGCGCCCTTGGACTTGGTTGTATATTGTTTGATGTTTGAGTATTCTGAGCCATATGATTTTAGAATTTCGTCCTTAGCTCCATCGATTGCAGTTTGTGAAAGATTCATAGAATCTGTTCTCATATAGGTGATTTTACCACTTTCATATAATTTTTGAGCAACGACCATAGTCTGTTGAACCGAGTAACCCAACTTTCTACTAGCCTCTTGCTGCAATGTTGAAGTGGTAAAAGGTGCTGAAGGAGAACGAGTGCCTGGCTTTTTTTCAATTGAGGTAATAGTAAATTCACTTTCCTTGCATGTTTTCAAAAAGGACAACGCATCGGCTTCTTTCTCAAATTTATGCTGCAATTCTGCTTTAAGAACACTTTTTTCATCCACCAAAAACTCAGCATTAACTCGATATGCAGAAATCGGTACAAATGCTTCAACCTCTTCTTCGCGCTCTACAATAAGACGAACTGTCACAGATTGCACGCGCCCTGCCGATAAAGACGGTTTTACTTTTCGCCACAATACAGGTGAAAGCTCAAAGCCAACTAATCGATCTAATACTCTTCGCGCTTGTTGGGCGTCAACTAAATTCTTATCAATTATTCTGGGATTCTCAATTGCTCTTGTAATTGCTGGTTTTGTAATTTCATGAAACACAATGCGTTTGGTCTTTTCTGGAGTTAGCCCCAAAGTTTCATACAAATGCCAACTAATAGCTTCCCCCTCTCGATCCTCATCCGTTGCCAACCAGACCATTTCACTTTTCTTGGCTAATTTACGCAGCTCTTTTACGATTGCAGTTTTATCTTTCATAACCTCATAATGAGGTGTAAAACCATTTTCAATATCGATTGCTTTGTCTTTTCCAGCCAAATCTCTTACGTGTCCAAAACTAGACTTTACAGTAAACCCTTTACCTAAAAAACCTTCTATAGTTTTAGCCTTCGCAGGTGACTCAACAATTACTAAATTCATGCAGTTTCGTTTTTAATTTCGTCAATAATTTAGATGTATTTACCTCATTCTTGACGGGTGCAAAGTAATGCAATCTTTAAAACAACAAAATCAAAGTTTATTTTTTAGCTAGAAAATAACCAGAAACTAAATTTTTTAACCGCTTCCTTTTCGTTCTTTTAACCAGTATTAGAATGACAGTTTGACAGCTCCTTAATTATTGGCTAATTTTGCACCCTTATTATAGACAGAAAGCGAATTCCATGCCCATAGACACAAAAGATATAGTTGAGGAAATTCAGGGTAATTCTACCCAAGTCGATTTACCAGTAAAACCAAATGGAAAAAAACTTTATTTAGAAAGTTATGGATGTTAATTGCATACTGATAATCAGATAGTTAGACACACAAATAACACAGTTACCCCCAAGTTATCCCCATTATAAAAATTTGATTAATTTTGGATTCTAACATTTAACACGTGATAAGGAATATTCAAAAAACAGAAAAGCTCATTGAATTAGGTTGGAGTGAAGCTAATCAAATAAACTTTTTTGATTTTAGCAAGAATCATATTGGTACAGAATTAAAAGGCACTTTTACGATAAAGCAAACCAAAGGAAAATGGTATTGGTATTTCAAATTCTCCTCAAATAAAATATCGCCACGTACAAAGTATCTCTGTTGTTGTGATAATATCGGCAACCAAAAAACCAGTTTTAACCACGCTACTCAGATATTTTTGGAAAAGGTAAATGTTTCATTCGCTAATAAGAATGTGATTGAACCTAACCTATCAAAGTATATTGATGAATATATTCTAAAATGTATGAACGATGGTGGATTACAATGGAAAGAAAATCTAAGTAGTGGATTGGAATTAACGCCTATTGATAATAATGTTCGTAGTAAGAACATCAAAACGATGATTCGCAAAGTGAGAGTGTTAACTGAGTTTGCTCAGTATACTCAGAAGTATAAAATCAAAACAATTGAACTCTCCAAAAATGATTTTAGAGCCGTTTACAGAACTTACTTAGAATATCTGAAGAATCGTACCAAAAAGAATCGTAGTGGTTTAGAACAAAGCAAAAACCACTTAGGAAGAGCTACCGTTAAGTTACACCTACAATCAATTAGAATGTTCTTCAATTGGATGGTTCAGCCCAAAGATATGGGTGGTAAAGGCTTAATAAAGCAACACCATATCACTATCGAATATCAAAATTATCTGCTAAACGAATTTTACGGGGAGGTTATTTCGCATAATCGAATATTCGATGATTTCAGCTTACAGAATTACGAAACAGTATCAGAAGATTGTATTAAGTACATTAGAGAGATATGGAATCTATATTGCAAATACGATGGTAACAGAAATAAAATAAGAGAAGAGAGGTTATCTTATAATCTCAAAATGAAAGATGGTTCTTTTAGTGGTAAGGTACAAACTAACCAACCTAAGAATTTGATAGTGATGAGTGATATTGTTTACTTTATCTCTTTGTTACAATTAAGATATGGCTTTCGTATATCGGAGGTACTAGATAGTTATCGGAATGTTGGTAGTTGGGAGGAATTTGCAGTAAATCGTTCAACTCAGATGAGTTCTTATTTCAGGAAGGTTGATGGTGATGGTGATGAAAGAGATTACTATATTTTAGAAATCCGCAACAGTAAAAAGAAGGATAGATTAGTTCCAATAGTAGATAACATATGGAGTTGGAATAAACCTCCTCAGTATGTTACCTCAACGCATATACCATCTAAAGGGAAGGTAAAAGAACGATGGGAAACTAATATAATTGATGTGATATTTGAGATATTTCATCCATCCGACCACCCAAAAACTTTCCCATCGCCTAACCTATCGAAAAAACCTAATAAAGGATATTCTAATACTTATTATCTGAATTTATTTAAAGAAAAATGTGTTACCGATTCGCAATACAATTGGCAGAGGTATGGTATCGCCACAACTCATAACCTCCGTAGTTACTTTGTGAGTTATATGTTCAGCAAATCAGCATCGATAGAGTTAGTTTGTAGAATTAGTGGGCACTCTTATCAAACTGCCCATAAGTTCTACCAAAGAATCAATACCAAAATGTTGAAGAATCAGTTGGATATTAACTCAATCAAAAATATCCTAACAAAATCCTAAAGATGGAATCTTTCAATTTCAATTAACTCAGTTACTGTATCCTCAAAGTATTTTTTTTGGGGTTTAATCAAATGATTCAATCATCTTTTATTGCTAATTGTCAAATTCCATTCAAAAAGATGTTGTTATCAGATTTAATCTGATACTTATTGTTAAAAGGAGTTCATATGAGTAATAAAAAAAGATTAGCTAATGATATGATTGAAGCAGTAGGTAGAGTTCAACAATCGTTAGGAATAACACCAAATAAGCAACAAACTGAGTTAATGAATAAAGAGTTACAAACTTTTATTGAATCTTATCTGCAGTTCAGAGATATTGAAGAAGTAAAGTAAGATGATGATGAATCGTTAGTGATAAGGTATTAGTATGAGTTTAGGATTTATCACAAAGAAGCAATTTTTGAAGGAATTCAAAATCGATAGGCATACTTTCGAAAAATGGGTTTCTGAACGTAAATTGCCAATTCGTAGGATTGGATATAAAACTTATCTATCGCAAGATGAGTTGAACAATTGGTTGAAAGAATTCGCAATTAACGAACCTTCGTTATTGAATCTCAAGAAGATTTTTAATTGAGTACAATCTTTGGATTATTTAATCTTTTAAAAGTATTTCCTTATATTTTTTTGTTGCAATATCGTATTCTTCTTTTGTAATTATATCCATTTTAAGTAGTTCATTTAGTTCTTTAATTTTTTCTATCGCCATATCTTTCGTGATTAAAGTACTTCCGTCAGAATTTAAAATTTGGTATGTTCTCGAAACTTTTGGGAAAACTCCAACTGACGTTTTTCTCTGTGTTTCTGATATAAACTTATATTCTAATTGATTTCTTACTGCATGTTCCTCCATTGTTTTATCACATCTTTCTTGAAGTTTTCGTAAAGAAACAAAACCTGAACCACCTACCTCTACGACATCAATTGTTCCGTTTTCATTATCATAAACTCCTTGTTTCATTTGACTATGAATACTTCCACTATAACTTTTGTTAACGTTTAAATCAATCGTTTGTTGATTGTTCTGGGCTGAAAGATTAGTAATAATTGTAAAAGTAAAACATATTAAAATTAATTTTTTCATAATGAAATTATTTAAACCAAATTTAAGAAAAAGTTAAAAAGTATATTCGAAAATCAAAAAGTAAATAAATGGTTTTCTAATTGAACCTATTACTATTGAACAATTGGTTAAAAGAATTCGCAATTAACGTACCTTCGTTATTGAACTTCAAATCGATTTTTAATTAGTACAAACTTTGTATTTGATTTTTTTAAGCTACCATTTTCAGTTGGAGGTTCTTCTTAATCTTAGTTATTGTATTTAAAGAGATATCGCAGAGTTTAGAAACCTCAACACCTTTCATTCCCTTCTCTAAATATTGAACGGCCTTAGAATGTTTAGTTAAGAATTTAAGAGTTGATTCCTTAGTGTTTTGTTTTCTACCACTATATTTTTCAGGAGATATCTTCTGAGTAATTCGAATCCCTTCCATTTGCCTCGTTTTAATCATAGATTTTTCAAACGAACTCATTGTAGATAGTATGTTCAGCAAAAGTTCTGAGAAGTAATCCTTTTCCCCATCTGTATTAAGATTTTGAAAGTTTGGATTTCGGCAAACTACCCTAACACCCTTATCTGTTAGTTCCTGCCATACAGATAGAACGTTCAAAGTATCCCTACCTAATCTATCGATTGAGTGTACCTCAATGTGTTTTATAGTACCATTATCAACTAATTTCTTCAGTTTTTGAGCCTGTGGCCTTTCCCATAATGGAATTGTACCACTGCACTTATCTATAATCACCTTATCGAATCCTTCTACATTTTGGATTTGCCTTAGTTCACTTTGTTCTTCTGTTGAAACTCTGCTAATGAATACTTTCATAATTCGTAATTTTAGGGTTATTCTTTCTACACCCTAAATATACGAATAAATATCCAATAAACAACGATATTGGGAGTAAATTCACGAAATAAAACTTACAAAAAACAACTATACTCTAATATTGGGAATTATTAAAAGTGTTTACTTTAGTAGAACATTAATTTTCAAAATATGTTAAATAACACCACACTAATGTTATCCCTAGAAACGTACCAAGTCTTTGAGCAATGGGATAATGAATACGTTCAATCTTCAAGTTAAAAACATTCCAAACAATAAAGCAAAGGATACCGACTTTTGTAATTGTTTCATCTGAATTTACCCATGAAAGTGTTTTCATAGTTAAGAAATAGGCAATTGCACAGCCGAAGAATTCTCCGACAAATTGATACATAATTGTTTGTATATTAAAAAACCTGAGATATATTGTTCTAACTATAACTGATATTAATAACTCCGTTAATTGGAATCCTATTATCGCTAAAAAAATTGTAATCCACCCCATAATATTTATTTTAAAATCTACTATCTGTTTATAAATCTTCCATTCTTCTTTTAATTCACCCATTCATATCCATCAGTAGTGAATCGGATATTAGATTCTAAACGCAACCGATTTCTATATCTCCCAAATTTAAATTGTTTTCCCCAATTCAATTCGCCAATCAATTGTTTTTTGGATACCCTACCCCTTTTCTTGATAATTGTGATAACATCATTATAGGTTTTAGTATCACCTCCTACCATTGGGAAAGTGTTTGCATCGAATAAAGAATCCCAATCCAACCAATTCTTAACTTGCTTATTCCAAATCATCTTTTTTAGAATAGGTTTAAACTTATTTCTTGCTGAATTATAAAGTTTTTTATCATCCATCACATTTGAAATCATTGTAATAAATGAACCTTCATTTTTATGTTCAAAAAGTAATGGGTAATCATCTCCCATCAGTTTAGGCCAAACATATTTGTTCGGTAAAACGTAAGGAACGCCCAATGATAAGCCATCAGTAACCCCAATACTCCAACTAGTACCTCCACTACCCTTTGAACCATCAAAGCAACCAACACCTACATAACAACTCTGTAATTCTTTGAAGTAATCTTCTCTATTTGGCAAACTCAACGGTTTGGAATAATCTGCCCACTCATATATTGAACAATCAGCATCCTTCTGAAAAGTAACAACTTTAAAATCCTTTCTAATCTTCCATAACTTTTCCATCGATGAAACGAACCAATTAAAACCCATATAGGATTGGCCTCTATGATTGAATGCAATCTTTTTAATCTTTGGATATGTGGGTTCTTTGAAATCAACACTCTCAACACCTAAATGATGAGGTTGAATAATCTCATCCAATTTGGTAAGTACATCAGTATTGAAATACTTCTTAGTCTCCTTCATTACAATATCTTTTAGATACATACTATTAACTCCACATACCTCCATTTCCAGAATTCCTATGAAGTTTTGTAAACTCATATTCTTAGCTGATGCATTTTTGAAATCGAACCAATGGCAATATCCAAACACCTTTGGAACACTATGAGTTTGATTTTGTAGAAGATTTGAGATTTGTAAAGTATGTTCTGGCAAATGAGAATACACCAAATCGAAATCATTTTCCTCGTAATTGAGTACATCCATAAAAACGCCACCATCAAAGAAGAAGGATGTTCTCATTTGGTTATTATTGGCAGAGAACTTTTGATTATAGATTAGTTGTTTCACATTCTTCATTTCATCTAATTCAAACAGATGAATTGGATTTAAAATTGTGAAATGTACCGAATCATTAATTTTTGAAATTGCCTTAATAACCGATGGCAAAAGAACGATGTAGCTATCTTTTAGAATCTCATCATACTTCTTCGTGATATTAGGATATACTAATACTCTGTATTTATACTCTTTTGTTCTTCTCATAGTTAATCTGTTTCTATTAATGGGTTTTTGCCCCTGAGTTCTAACCACTCTCTAACATCGCCTTCGTTGATTTCATCGTACCAAATTGGTTCAACATCAATTCTATCCTCAGCAAGTAATTTTTTATATCGATTTACAGCACGAACTTGCCACCATTCCATAATCGAATCGTAATCGCCAACATTATTCGAATGTGGTTCTAAATCACCTTCGTTGATTTCACCTCTCAGAAATTGATAAGTGTTGTTATAGAATGGGGAGTAATAAACGCCCCTATTATTCTCGTGGAAATAGTTGGTTGAAGTAATGCCTAAAAGTTGAAATATTTTATTTAATATCTTTTGTTTTGGCCCACTAACGATAGTATCGTTCTCCGTTTTGATGAGGTTATTATAATTTTCATAGTTCTCTTTTAACCAATGATGCCAAAACTTGTAGAACTTATCTGATGGTGTTAGAATCATCTTACCAGCAGTTGTACCGCACTTCTTCCACCATTTAATTCCGTTATAAGCAGATTTTGAACCAAATAGGGATGTTGTAGTGATACCTACCAACTTATCGCCATACTCCTTTTCCCAATCATCCCTAATAATTTTGGAAGTTGTTAAAGCAGCAATCAACTTAGTTCCTAAGAAATTATATCCCAATGGTTGGGTAGGAACGATGGTTGAAGCAATCGCTGAATTGTTAATCTTTTTCTGTTTAAATTTATTATCAGTATTCCATCCAATCTTTTCATCCCTACTCTGAATTGCTACCACATCACTACCAATAGTGATTAATCCTAAGTATTTACCACTTACCTTATCGGTAACCAAATACTTCAGATTTCGCCCTACATTTTGTTTCCAATGTAAACTATGAGTGAGTACTCTAATTGTATTAAACACATCGTTTGATGAGGTTTTAGTTAGAATTGGTTTGATATTTAGAATCTCCTTAATCGTTAACTCTTCATTAAATATATCTGTAGCTTTCCATAAGTTATTGAAAACTTCAGATTTAGATTTAGCAGAGATATTTAGATTTCTAACCTCATCAACCTTATTATACATCAGTATCTCTTTGGCATCTAAGGATTTTAAAAAATCTAAGTTGGCAATCATTTCAGTTCGCATAGAATCTAATCGTTCAAATCTATCCTCATCAAATTCGAAGGTGGTACTATTAGATAGTTTCGAATAACTACCCATTAAGTTATAAGGATACGTTGTTTTAAGTACATCTAACAACTCTTTACGATTTATCTTGGGTAATAAACCTTTTAGCACTTTAATCTCTTTATTTGATTCGATTGGAGGTGTAGTGCCTTTAGATTCAGAACAAATCCCCCAAGCTTTATTAATGGTAATATCTCCATCAACATTGCCTTTGAGTTTTATACGTTTGATGAGGTTCGGGCAATCCTTCTCAATCCTAAGCAAAGTGGATGCACTCATTCTACTTATCTCAAATCTTTTAGCATAATCGGAAAGTTTATCGATTACGCCAGATTCACCTTTCTTCTTTCTGCCTCTCTGAGTTTTGTTGTAAACCTCAGCTTCTAAAAATTGGATTTCGTTAAGAATATCCTCTCCTCTCTTTTCCCTCTGTACGTTAAAATTAATGAGAGCCTCAACTTCATTATCGAAATCTCTAACTCTAACATTAATTGTTTTGTAACCTAAAGATTTAAGAACCTTTAATCTTCTATGCCCTGATATTAGAGTATTCTTAGATGTAACTACAATTGGTTCTAATTGCCCATACTTCTCAATCGATTTAGAAAGTTTGCTGATATTCTCAAATTCTTTGGAATAAATCGAATCATTTTTTGGATGAGGTACTATCTCCTCAATGTTTCTTTGTTCGATTATCCCATCAATATCATTCTCCACCATCGCAAAATTTAATTAGTACAAAGTTCTTATTAGATATTTTTTGATGTTGGAAATTTACTCGAATTATTGAGATGTTTCAAAAAGTTTCAAAAAAGTTAATGGAATTGAATTTAGTTACATAGTTATATGTAGTGAACGAATCATTGGAGGAGTTCTAAGGGAACAATCCCCTTCTTTGTAATAAGAACGGAGTGATAAGTGAACAACTGAACTGAACGTTAATCGATTGTGGTGGATAAGCACTCAAATCAAAATAGTATTTTGAATTAGATGTAAATCAACTGAGAGAACCATTTTGGAGAATTGGAATAGGATTCCAATAGAATTTTTCAAATAGTATAGTTCTACTGATAAGGTGAATTGCATCTAAATCATAATAAAAAGCTTAAAGCAAAAGGTAAAACAACGATGAACCAATCAGAAAAAGTTAAAATGTTGCAGAGATTTAAACACCTAACCTTTGTTGAGAAGCTTGTAGTAATCTGTAGAGGGATAAAGGTGTTAGCAAAGAAAAGGATAACCAATGTATTTAGAAAATAATAGGATTTTCAATGAACTGAGATTAATGTTAAGTTCAATATTTAAAAATATGCCATCAGATTTAAAACAAAAGATTCAGCACAAATTAGGAGATGTAAATGATAACAACAGAGATAAATAATGCAGTAGAACAATTCAATATCGAAGGGTTATTGAGTTTAATATCTGAACAATTTGGTGATGAGGTGATGGTTAAACAATCATCGGTGTTCAAATTGTGGTTCGCAGTTCAACGTAGCCAAACCAATGAAGATATTGAAACAATGAAACGATATTTAATTCGTAAGGCCATCTGTTCAGATGAGTATACCGCAACTATGGTAATTGAACGATATCGTAGATTAAAGGGTGTTTTACCTCAGCTTACAGAGAACACCCAACAAAAATTAAATAAATTAAAGATAAGGTAATAAGATGGTAGGATATTATAGTGAGATTCTCAAAAGAAAAACTGTATCAGATAACGTGAAGAAGATGATACTAATGGAACGTGCAGGTTTAAAAGTTTCGCCTAATAAAAAAAATGAAGCCGAAAGAGAATTAGATGTTACTCCACTAAAAGTTGGTGTAGTAAGAAAAACGTTTGGAGTAGCTAAGGATGATGAATTTGAAAACGAGTTAGAAGAAATAATCTCAGAATTAGAAGATTACGTTGATGAGGATGATGATGTAATAGAATTCCTCAAACAAATCGATTTTGATTGTAGGTGTAAATAAATAAGGTAATACAATGATAGAAACGCTCAATTCAATTGGTATCGATACAAAGAAGATAGATTCCAAACCCATACATAATCGTAAAGAAACACTAGAACTATTAAAGTGTAGTAACCCAACACTAACTAAGTACAAACGTAGAGGTTGGTTAAAGCATAGTAAATTTAAGAATCAAACGTACTACACCGCTGATACAATATATAAGTGTTTAGAACACCAGCTAAATATTCATCAGTACAGTAGTAATGAATGGGATGCCCTTTGGGATTAAATTTAGATGGGGGTCGGGACAATTACTCGTTACCCAAGTAAGAAGTTTCGTTCATCCTTCCAAATAGACCTTCTTTATTGAGGGGCTATTTTTTTATGCCCATAAATAACCTCAACTGACAAAATGACTTACCCATCTTATTTCCTAATTATATTTGTACAGAATTGTATTGGATGAGGTTCTCCCCAAACTTGGGGATAATTAGTTTTAGGAAGAAAACAGATGTTCTGTTTTCACCCCACCCAAGCTTGATAAAATTATAACAGATTGAACAATAAGGATTTAAATACAACTGGAATTTTAGAAAAGGATAATTCTCCCCAGAGTTCTCCCCATCATAACCCCGACCAATATAATGATGAAGTACTTGATTATCAATCAGTTGCACCGAAAAACACCAATAATAAGAAATTATATTTGGAATCCTATGGGTGTGCTATGAATTTTTCTGATAGCGAAATCGTTGCTTCTATTTTAACTAAAGAGGGATTTACCACTACCTATAAACCGCAAGAAGCGGATCTTATTCTCATTAACACCTGTTCAATTAGGGATAAAGCAGAACAAACTGTTCGAAATAAACTCAAAGAGTTTTTAGGTATGAAACGTAAATTCAACCCAAAAATGAAAGTTGGCATCTTGGGTTGTATGGCTGAACGATTAAAAACACAGTTACTTGAAGAAGAAAAGCTGGTTGATTTAGTTGCTGGCCCTGATTCATACAGGGACTTACCGGGTTTGATTGAGGAAATAGAAAGTGGACAAAAAGCAGTAAACGTTTTATTATCACGTGATGAAACTTATGCAGATATTTCCCCAGTAAAACTTGGTTCAAATGGTGTTTCTTCATTCATTTCAATTACCAGAGGCTGCGACAACATGTGTTCTTTTTGTGTAGTTCCTTTTACAAGAGGTAGAGAACGCAGCAGAAACCCGGAAACTATTGTTCAAGAAGCAAGAGATCTATTTGAGTTGGGTTTCAGAGAAGTAACACTCCTTGGACAAAATGTAGATTCATACCGATGGAACATTTCCAAAAAAGGGGAAATAAAAGATGCAAACGAAGCAACAGTAAGTTTTGCCCAACTTATGGTTATGGTTGCTAAGGTAAACCCATTACTCAGAGTGCGTTTTTCGACCTCACACCCGAAGGACATGACAAACGATGTCATGCATGCAATAAAAGAACATAAAAACATCTGTAATTACGTGCATTTACCTGTCCAATCAGGCAATAGTGAAATGCTAAAAAGAATGAATCGGGGTTATACTCGTGAATGGTATTTGAATAGAATTGATGCGATTAAAACAATTACCCCTGAATGTACCATTAGTACTGACCTAATTATCGGGTTTTGTGATGAGACAGAACAAGAACACCAAGACACGATATCGTTGGTTAAAGAAGTAGAGTTTAGCTTTGCGTACATGTACAAATATTCAGAACGCCCAAAAACTTTAGCCGAACGTAAATACGAAGACAACGTTCCAGAGAAGCTAAAAGCCGAGCGTCTGAGTGAAATAATCGAAATTCAACGAAGAAACCAACGAAAGATCAACGACTCCTTTATTGGGCATACCAAAGAAGTTTTAATCGAAGGTCCATCGAAAAAAAATCCAGATGAATTTTGCGGAAGAATCTCCGAAAACACTATGGTTATTTTTCCGAATCACAACTTCAAACCTGGACAATATGTTGATGTTAAAATAACCGCTGCGACTTCAGCCACATTGAGAGGAGAAGCAATAGTTTAAAAAGAAATGACGGTTCAACAACTAAAACAACGATTCGAAATTATTGGCACCTCTGAGTCCTTGGATAGAGCTATTGAAACAGCTATGCGAGTTGCACCTACAGACTTAAGCGTGCTAGTTACTGGCGAAAGTGGAACTGGAAAAGAAAATTTTCCTAGAATTATTCACCAACTAAGCAATCGAAAACATAAAAAATACATCGCGGTTAACTGCGGAGCTATTCCAGAAGGAACTATCGACTCAGAACTTTTTGGCCACGAAAAAGGCGCTTTTACTGGAGCTCAAAATGCGCGTCAAGGTTATTTCGAAGAAGCAGATGGCGGTACTATCTTTTTAGACGAAGTAGGTGAATTGCCGCTTCAAACTCAAGTACGACTGCTAAGAGTATTAGAAACAGGCGAATTTATTAAGGTAGGGTCAAGCAAGGTTCAAAAAACCAATGTTAGAATTGTTGCTGCAACCAATGTTAAACTGCCAGAAAGTATTCGCAAGGAGAAATTTAGGGAAGACCTTTTTTATAGGTTAAGCACGGTGCCTTTAACCCTGCCAGCATTGAGAAATCGCAAATCGGATATTTATTTACTTTTTCGCAAATTCTCATCAGACTTCGCAGAAAAGTACACTATGCCGCCTGTTCGATTGACCGAGGATGCACAGCATTTACTTATGAACTACAACTGGCCTGGAAACATTCGACAGTTAAAAAATGTAACGGAGCAAATTTCAATTATTGAAACCGAACGCACCATCACCTCGGAAGGAATTTTAAAATATTTACCGAATTATTCCAGCACTAACTTGCCTGCTGTTACCTCAAAAAAGAGTCAATCAGAAGGGTTTGAAAATGAAAGAGAAATTCTTTATAAAGTTCTATTTGATTTAAAAAGCGACGTAACCGATTTGAAAAAATTAGTACTTGAAATGGCACGTACGAATAACATTGATACCGACAACTCTGAAAACTCCAGGATTCTTACTCAAATAATTAAAGATGTAAATTCGGGAAGTGAAAGACAACTTCCGGTTGCAAAAGAGCCTAAAGTTGAAAGTGATGAAACGGAAAATGCGTATTCACCAATATATTCAAATCCCGATACCGATGGGTTCCAACATCACGAGGTAATAGAAGAGTCACTTTCTTTGGAGGAAAAAGAAAAAGAAATGATTGCAAAAGCCTTAGAAAAGTACAATGGCAAAAGAAAAATGGCTGCAAGTGAGCTAGGAATAAGCGAACGCACCCTTTACCGAAAAATTAAAGAATACGATCTAAATTGAGCCGAATTTCTATCTTATTAATTGCTTTAGCTTCAACCATTTTTACTGGTTGCAAAATAAATTACGGCTTCTCTGGAGCATCGGTCGACTACAATGAAGTAAAGACATATTCCGTTGATTTTTTTCCAAATTACGCGCCTCTTGCCCAACCAACCCTATCTCAGGAGTTTACCGAGGCTTTGCGAAATATTTTTTTAAACCAAACCAAATTAGACCTTACTAAACAAGACGGTGATCTACAATTTTCTGGAAAAATCGTGGATTATAGAACTGCACCGGTAAGTATTCAAGCATCTGAAGTTGCTGCTCAGAACCGACTCACTGTGACTGTTAGTGTGGTATTTGTAAATACAAAAGATGACACTAAAAATTTCGAACAATCGTTCAGTCAGTTTATTGACTATGACAGCCAAAGACCACTTTCTGAAGTTGAAGGCGAGCTCATTTCTCAAGTGAATGAATTATTGGTTCAAGATATTTTTAATCAAGCCGTAAGTGACTGGTAATGAATTTTAATTGGTTAACCGAAAGCATAGAGAATCCCGCTGTTTTATTGCAGTCTAAGTCAGAACTGCAGGAATTAAAACAGCGCTATCCATATTTATCGAGCTTGTATGTTTTTGATGCTAAATTGGAGCAGCTTGAGTCAGGTTTAGACTATCAGGATAAAATTAAAAAAGCAGCTATTTATGCTTCCAACCGAAGTGCTTTGTACGAGTATGTAATTAAGCCTAATGTTGAAGAAGCAATTGCAAATCAAGAAAAGAATACTACAAAAAATGCAGTAATCGATTCTACCACAAGCCAATCAAAAACGGAACAAGCACAACTTGATGTGGTCCCAGAGCGGTCATTAACTCAAAAAGAAAAAGACGAAAAACGAGCTTTAGAAAAAGAGATATTGAACCACGCTATATCAGCTTCAATACTTAAAGAAAGTGCTTCATCCCTTACTAAAAGCCAAAAAGATGAAGCTGAAATAAAGGAAACTGAAGTTCTGAAAAAACCAACACCAGAAGAACCAAAAATTGAATTGGACAACTCCATGGGTGTTCTTGATTGGCTTAACTCAAGTTTAGTTAAAGAAACAGTACATTCTAATACGTCAACATCAACTCCTGTTGTCCAGAAGAGTCAATTGATTGAGAAATTCATTAAAGGAGGAGAAGAAAAAATCCATTTAACAAAAGAAGTTACACCTACACTCCTTCAGATTGAAAGGCCTCAAACCGAATTTTTCTCGCCTGAAAACATGGCGAAAATGAGTCTGGCTGAAAACGAAGACTTTGTTACTGAGACACTTGCCAAAATTTACGCCCAACAAGGCAACATTAAAAAAGCGATTTCAGCTTATGAAAAATTAAGTTTGAAAATTCCCGAAAAAAGCAATTACTTTGCGCGCCTTATTCAAGAATTGAAAGAAAATTAGAATCTTATGTTAACATTCATTTTTATAATCATATTTATCGTTTGTATTCTGCTGATTGGAGTTGTACTTGTACAAGAATCCAAAGGTGGTGGATTAGCAAGCGGATTTTCTTCTGCAAATCAAGTAATGGGGGTTAAAAAAACCGCCGATGTTTTAGAAAAAGCAACTTGGGGATTAGCAATTTTATTGCTTTGCCTTTGTTTAGGCGCTGCTGCATTGCAAGGTACAGGAGACGCAACTGAGTTAACACCGGAAGAATCACAAATTCAAGATTTTGTTGAAAGTGAAACTATTCTTCCAACTCAACAAGGTCCTGCTCCTGGCCAAAGTGGACAGCAACCCATTCAGCAGCAAGAAGCACCAGCTGAATAAATTAAAACCTTCAAGAAAGACATTTTAAAAAGTGTCAGTATGTCATTCATACTGACACTTTTTTTTGGCCAAAACTGAAAAATTGACCCAAACTGTCTGCTATACTCCAATGGCATATGAAATGATATGGTGCAGTGAAACATTCAAAAGTTTAACTAAAAATATATTACAAAATGGGATTAAACATCAAACCTTTAGCAGACCGGGTAGTAGTTGAACCTGCTGCAGCCGAAGAAAAAACTGCAGGTGGAATCATTATTCCGGATACAGCCAAAGAAAAACCACAAAAAGGAAAAGTACTAGCAGTTGGAAATGGGAAACCAGATGAACCAATGACTGTAAAAGTTGGCGACACGGTACTTTACGGAAAGTACTCAGGAACTGAAATCTCAATAGACGGCGGTGATTACCTAATGATGAGAGAAGCAGACATTTTTGCTATTGTTTAATCAAAAAATAAAATCTTAATAAAGATGGCTAAGAAAATAACATTTGACGTAGAAGGCAGAGATCAACTAAAAAGAGGAGTTGATGCTTTGGCTAATGCAGTAAAAGTAACGTTGGGACCAAAAGGAAGAAACGTAGTAATTGACAAAAGTTTTGGAGCACCTTCTATCACCAAAGATGGTGTATCGGTAGCAAAAGAAATTGAATTATCAGATCCAGTGGAGAACATGGGCGCACAAATGGTAAAAGAAGTTGCTTCTAAAACTGCCGATGTTGCAGGTGATGGAACTACTACTGCCACAGTGTTGGCTCAGGCAATTATTACAAAAGGGCTTAAAAATGTTGCAGCAGGTGCAAATCCAATGGATTTGAAACGCGGCATTGAAAAAGCAGTAGCGGCAGTTGTTGCTAACCTTAAAGAACAGTCTCAGGAAGTTGGCGCTGACAATGAAAAAATCAAGCAAGTTGGATCAATTTCGGCCAACAACGATGAAGTAATTGGAAGTTTGATTGCTGAAGCAATGAAAGTTGTAGGTAATGCGGGAGTAATTACTGTTGAAGAAGCAAAAGGAACTGAAACTACGGTAGATGTAGTTGAAGGAATGCAATTCGATAGAGGATATTTGTCTCCGTACTTTGTCACCAATACTGAGAAAATGATTACCGAATTGGAGAACCCTTACATTTTGATTTTCGACAAGAAAATCTCTACAATGAAAGATGTACTTCCTGTTCTTGAAAAAACTGCTCAATCTGGAAAAGGTTTAGTAATAATTGCCGAAGATGTTGATGGTGAAGCACTAGCAACTTTAGTAGTAAATAAATTAAGAGGTTCTTTAAAAATTGCTGCTGTAAAAGCACCTGGTTTTGGAGACAGAAGAAAAGCAATGTTGGAAGATATCGCAATTCTTACTGGTGGAATCGTGATTTCTGAAGAGCAAGGAAGAAAAATCGAGGATGTAACTCTTGAAGATTTAGGAACTGCAGAAAAGATTGAAATCGATAAGGACAATACTATTATTGTTAATGGTGCTGGTTCTAAAGAAGCAATTGTTGCAAGAACAAAACAAATTTCAGCTCAAATTGAGTCTACAACATCAGATTACGACAAAGAAAAACTACAAGAACGTTTGGCTAAGTTAGCTGGCGGTGTAGCTGTATTGTACATTGGCGCTGCTACTGAAGTAGAAATGAAAGAGAAAAAAGATCGTGTAGACGATGCTCTTGCTGCTACTCGTGCTGCTGTTGAAGAAGGAATTGTACCTGGTGGTGGAGTTGCCTTTATTCGTGCAATTGATGCATTGGAAGGATTAGTTGGCGCAAACGATGATGAGACTACTGGAATCAATATTGTTGCTAGAGCTATTGAAGAGCCATTAAGACAAATAGTATTGAACGCCGGCGGCGAAGGTGCTGTTGTAGTAGATAAAATTAGAGAAGGAAAAGGCGATTTTGGATTTAACGCAAGAACTAATGTTTACGAAAACTTGTTAGCTGCTGGTGTTATCGACCCTACAAAAGTGACACGTGTTGCTCTTGAAAACGCTGCTTCTATATCTGGATTATTCTTAACTACCGAATGTGTTCTTTCTGAAGAGAAAGAAGAAGGTGGCGGCGGAATGCCTCAAATGCCAGGTGGTATGGGTGGCGGTATGCCAGGAATGATGTAGGAACTACAGATTCCCTGAATATTAGAATCCCCTATTGCAGTAATGTGGTAGGGGATTTTTATTTAATGAATCCAACCATTCTCATACATTTGAACTACAAGTATGAGACACCCTGTAACTTTTGTATTCCTAATTGCTTTCACTGTAAGATTGGGGTATGCAATTTTGATCCAGTTTTTATATCCTGAATCCATCTATTTGTTCGATTCATGGGGATATTTAAACATAGCCTACAACCTTTTTAATGAAGGGGTTTTTTCTCAAATGACCGGAGATCAATTAACAGCTGATAGCACTCGCACTCCATTTTACCCTATTTATATTTACCTATTTCATTTATTGCAATTACACGGCGAGTGGATTATATTCATCCAAGCATTGATAGGCGCTTTTACCGCTGCAATAGCAGCACGATGTGCTTTACTGATAAAACGAAACCGGCTGGCTGCATTTGTTGTTGGGCTATTAGTGGCTTTCGATATTCCCAGCGTTTATTTCTCAAATACTGTTTTACCCGAAACATGGTTTGGGTTCTTTCTAGTTTGTGCTTTGTTTTACTTGATCAAAAGCGTTAAATATGATGAACCTAGCCATAGAATCTATGTAATGTTGTTTCTTGTACTAGCTACCTACACCAAACCTATCGCAATTTATTTACTCATTGCCATGCCTTTCATTCTACTGATTTTCAACCAACAAGGAATTAAGTTTGAACTTATCCAATTGACAAAGTTTGTAGTCATTGGCACACTCCTATTAAGTCCATGGTTGTATAGAAACCAACAAACCTTTGGCGGCGTTTTCTTTAGCTCAATAGCAGAAGTTAATTTACTATTTCATACGGCTTCAAACATAAAAGCGATAGCAAAAAACTCAAATAGGCATACCATAGAATATGAATATCGCAACTCAAAGCCATTATCAGAACTTGCTTTTGAATACAACCCACATGTAATACCACTATTTAGAGAATATGCTAGAAAAGAGTGTTTTCAGGTGGTGCAGCAATACCCAGAAGTTACCTTTAAAATGATGCTAAAAAGTTGGGTCGGGTTTTTCGTAAAACCATTGAGGTCATACATTGGAATGCAACTCTATGGTAAAAAGTTGGGGGATGAACCCGCTTTGACTAACGTAGACATGCCTAACTCCTATTGGGCAAGTTTTAAAATGGCATTGAAACGAGCAAATTGGCTGGAAGAGTCTGCCATAATTATACAAATACTCTTATTGGGGTTACTCCTTTTATCTATTATTTTCTCCTTACCGCTTTGGTTTAGCTCCAATTGGCAAATTGGTCTAATTCTTCTATTCTTGATCCTCTATTTCTCTGTAACATCAAGCATTACCGATGTTGATGCACGATTTAGAGTGCCAATTGTATCTTATATAATTCTATTAGGTTATCCTATTTGGTGCAAGATATTGGCTAAATACAATTATGAATAAAGAAAAGCGTAAACAAGCAGACCGATTATACCTTTTGCTTGCGGCCTTGTTTATCGCTGCCTTAGTAACCTGTAACCTTGTTGCAAACAAATTCATTGCAATAGATCTTGGCTTCAAAACCTTCATAATTTCAGCAGGCGTGTTGCCTTATCCAATAACATTTCTCATTACCGATATTCTTTCCGAAATATATGGTCGAAAAAAAACCAACGCGGTTGTTCTAAGTGGGTTGGCAGCTTCTCTGTTCGTATTATTGATAATTTACTTGGGAAATAGTTTCGATGCCATTCCCGATTCACCAGTAAACAATGAAGCTTATTCCACAGTGTTTGGAAACTCTTGGAGAGTGATTTTTGCATCAATGACTGCCTACCTATTTGCGCAATTAGTTGATGTTCGCATCTATCACTTTTGGAAAAAATTGACCAATGGAAAATTTCTTTGGCTCCGAAACAATGGATCCACTATTTTATCCCAATTATTGGATACAACTTTAGTGGTATTGGTGCTATTTTATGGAGCGAAGCCAAACGATCAATTGCTTCAATTCATTATTGATGGCTGGATGTTTAAAGCGCTCATGGCCTTGCTGGACACCCCTATTTTTTACGCTGTTATTTTCGGAATTAGAAAACACTTTGGAATTAAAGGGCAAGAGGAATTATAATTCTCGCTCCTTTTTTTACAGTCTCAGTTATGCTGAATCTATTTCAGCAGCTCAACCTAAGAATTATTCAAATCATTAAAATACTGCTGAAATCCTCCCGAAAGTTAGGAACAGGATAATCAGCAAAAGAGGCTTCAGGTTGTTCAAATATTCCGAAGAAATTTAACAAGAGTACTTAAACCATGCTAATTGGCTGTTAACAGTTCACATACATTCAGTGAGCGCGCTCTTCAATTTATCAATTTATCTACATTTGAACTTGTATTTCAAACAAAATCTATGTTGAGACTTTTATTAGGAGCAATATTCGCTCTAAGCACGCTAGCATCAACCGCTCAAATCCACAACCCAGTTTCTTGGACTTACGATTCTAAGCAACTTTCAAATGATGAATATGAGCTTCGGTTTAAAGCCGAAATAGAACCACACTGGCACATATATTCAAATACGCTTTCTGGAGACGAAGGTCCTTTACCTACGGAATTTATTTTTGAAAAAAGTGCAGACTTTGAATTAGTTGGAGGAATAAAAGAACCAAAACCAACAAAAGAATTCGATAAGAATTTCCAAATGGACTTGCTGTTTTTTGACGATGAAGTAACCTTCTCTCAAAAAATAAAACTTAAAAAAGCAAGCGCCAATGTAAAAGGAGAACTCACCTTCATGGTATGCGACGACTCCAAATGTTTGCCGCCAGATTATATCGAGTTCGGTTTTGATTTGAAAAAATCAAAATCCGTAAAAATGGATGTCGTTGAAACTAAAAAACAACCTACGCTAGGACTGACTGCAAAGAAAAGCTCACCCGACCAAACACCGATGGTTGAAGCACAACCGCTAATTCAAGAAAATAAAATTTATGATCCTGTAAAATGGACTTTTACAATGGAAGACCTTGGAAACAAAGAGTATTTAATCGTTGCTTCTGCTGAAATTGAAGAAGGTTGGCATTTGTATTCTCAAAACCTAGAAGGTGCTGATGGGCCAGTTCCTACTGAATTTCAATATTTCAATGCAGAAAAGGCTTTTGAAATTTTAGGACCACCTCAAGAAGAGGGTGACTTGATAAAAGAATACGACAACAACTTTATGATGAACCTTAACTTTTATGAAAGGGAAGTGAGCTTCAAACAAAAGGTTAAAGTTAAAGAAGGCTCAGGTGTTACTCAAATTAAAGGAGATGTGTATTACATGGTTTGTGATGCTGAGAAGTGCCTCCCTCCAGAAGCACTTGAATTTACCGTCGATTTACCTACCGTTTCAGCTGTTGAGACCAATAAAGAACAAGAAACTAGTGGTGGCAGCCTTACAGCCATATTTATTGCAGGCTTTTTTGGTGGATTGCTCGCCTTACTGACTCCATGCGTATTTCCAATGATTCCATTAACAGTTAGTTTCTTTACAAAACAATCGAAAACAAAAGCAAAAGGAATTTCAAATGCTGTAATCTATGGGATTTCAATAATCGCCATTTATACGCTGCTCGGCTACCTAGTTACAGCAATATTTGGAGCCGATGCATTAAATGCACTGTCAACCAATATGTGGTTCAATCTAGCCTTCTTTTTCTTACTAACCATATTTGCCATTTCTTTCTTTGGTGCGTTTGAAATTACATTGCCAAGTTCATGGGTAAACAAAATGGACTCTCAAAGTGATAAAGGCGGCTTAATCGGTATATTCTTTATGGCCTTTACACTTTCATTGGTTTCATTCAGTTGCACAGGACCAATCATTGGAACCTTATTGGTTGAAGCGGCTGTGAATGGTGGAGTTATCGGGCCACTTGTTGGAATGGGTGGATTTTCTTTCGCATTGGCTTTGCCATTTGCATTATTTGCCGCTTTCCCTGGTTGGTTAAACTCCTTACCTCAATCTGGCGGTTGGTTGAACTCTGTAAAAGTTGTCTTAGGATTTCTTGAGCTTGGGTTAGCATTGAAATTTTTATCCAATGCTGATTTAGTTGTTCAAGCCGGAATTCTAACTCGCGAATTATTTATTGCACTTTGGATTGCAATTTCAGCGGGTCTTACTCTGTATTTATGGGGCGCCATTAAACTACCCCACGATAGTCCATTAGACCGGTTATCAGTTGGGAGAATGCTTATGGGAATAATTGGCTTAACCTTCACGATTTATCTAATACCAGGCTTATGGGGAGCACCTTTGAAACTAATATCTGGATTCCCCCCTCCAATGTTTTATTCTGAAAGTCCCAACGGAGTTGGAAAAGCAGCTTTAATTGGTTCTAATCTAATGGCAGAGGTAAAAGATGCAGCTTCACATGCTACTTGCCCACATAACCTAAATTGCTTTCACGATTATGAAGAGGGGCTGGATTATGCTAAAAAAGTTGGCAAACCAGTAATGTTAGATTTTACTGGTTGGGCTTGTGTAAACTGCAGGAAAATGGAGGAGCAAGTCTGGGCTGAACCGGAGGTACTTGGGAGATTAAGGGAAAACGTGGTTCTAATTTCTCTTTACGTGGACGAAAAAACAGAATTACCTGAAGATGAACATACCGTTTCAAAAACAACCGGTAAAAAAATCCGGACGGTTGGAAACAGATGGAGCGATTTACAAATTGAACGCTACAAATCAAACTCGCAGCCTTATTATGTGATATTGGATCATAATGAAAATCAGCTGCATGAAAGCGCGTCATATGATCCTGATGTTGAGAAATTTGTAGATTGGTTAGATCGTGGAGTTGCAGAATTCAACAAAACCAAATAAACCTGACTATGGATTTCATTCGCAAACAGTTTTCGGAAGCTAAGTCAGTTCTTGATGAATTTTCTACAGAAGAAAACTTTCAAAAGATTCAAAAAGCCGGAGATATATTGAGCCAAGCTTTAACGAATGGTAACAAGATTATCTCGTGTGGTAATGGTGGCTCTATGAGCGATGCCATGCATTTTGCGGAAGAACTATCGGGTAGATACAGAGAAAACAGAAAGCCACTTGCAGCTATAGCTATATCTGATAGTGGACATCTTACTTGCGTTGGAAACGATTACGGTTACGATCAAATATTTTCTCGTTTTGTCGAAGGGCTTGGAAAAGAAGGTGATGTTTTATTGGCAATCAGTACCAGTGGAAATTCAGCAAACGTTATTAATGCAATTCATGCTGCAAAAAATGTGGGTATGAAAGCTATTGGACTCACTGGCAAAGACGGTGGTAAAATGGCTGGCCTTTGCGATTTAGAGATTCGCGCTCCACACTCCGAATATGCAGATAGAGTGCAAGAAATTCATATTAAGGTGATACATTCTTTGATTGGCTATATAGAATCACAAGTTTGTTAGGATAACTTCTTTGTATCGTAAACTCATCGACTTAGACGATTTTCTATTTTTGTCGCAAACAGTTCAACTATGATTAAAGGAAAAAAGGTAGTCGTTGTAATGCCTGCCTACAATGCCTCAAAAACGCTTGAGAAAACATACAGCGAAATTGACTTTGACATAGTAGACGATGTAATTTTAGTGGACGATCACAGTCCTGATGACACCGCCGAAGTTGCTAAGCGAATTGGAATAAAACACGTAATTCGCCACGAACAGAATAAAGGTTATGGTGGAAATCAAAAAACTTTATACAATAAGGCTTTAGAATTGGGTGCTGATATCGTAATTATGGTTCACCCTGATTACCAATACACTCCTCTCCTTATTCCTTCTATCGCGCACATGATTGCGAATGATTTATATCCAGCAGTTCTTGCTTCTCGAATTCTTGGAAAAGGTGCGCTTAAAGGTGGAATGCCCATGTATAAGTACATCGCAAATCGATGTTTGACTTTGTATCAAAACATTTTGATGAACCAAAAGCTTTCTGAGTATCATTCTGGATATCGTGCATTTTCAAGGGAGGTTTTAGAGGGAATCAATTACAATATCAACTCCGACGATTTTGTGTTTGATAATCAAATGCTTGCTCAGATTTTTTACGCTGGTTTCGAAATTGGCGAGGTTACTTGCCCTACTAAATATTTTGAAGAAGCGTCTTCTATCAACTTTAAACGCAGTTCAATTTATGGTTTCGGTGTGCTTTGGACCAGCTGGATTTACTTTGTAAATAAATTGGGGTTGGTAAAGTCAAAGATTTTTCACCAGAAATAAGTAAAACTACTTATTCAACTGAAATCCTACCGCCTCTACTTTTTGAATTTCAGGAACCGCCTTCATAATAGCTTCTTCTACTCCTGCTTTAAAAGTCATGTTGTTCATGGAGCAACTCGTGCAGGCACCTTTTAGCTCAACTCTAGCAATGCCTTCTTCAGTTACTTCAACCAATTCTAGGTCACCACCATCTTCTTTTACAAAAACCCGTAAATCGTTTAGAGCTTCATCAACTCTTTGGTAAAGCGAAGACTGAACTGTGTTTTCCATAATTCTTATTGAACATCAAAAGTAGCTGAAAATCAGCCTACTTTTTCTCCATTGTGTTAATCACATTATCCACTAAAGCCTCAAAAGCTTTTGAAGAAACCGTGTTGTCTTGCAAAACCGCAGGGCGACCAATATCACCACTTTCACGAATAGACTGCACTAAAGGAATCTGACCTAATAACGGTGTATTCATTTTCTCAGACAATTCCTTAGCTCCATCTTTACCGAATATATAGTACTTATTATCCGGTAATTCGGCAGGTGTGAAGTAACTCATATTTTCAACTAAGCCTAAAACTGGAACATTGATAGAATCTAATTGAAACATATTAATTCCTTTTCGAGCATCGGCTAAAGCAACGGGCTGTGGTGTGCTTACTACGATAGCACCACTCAGAGGCACTGCCTGTACAATGGACAAATGAACATCTCCAGTTCCTGGAGGCAAATCGATAAGCATGTAATCTAAGTCTCCCCAATGCACATCTTTTACCATTTGATCCAAGGCTTTACTTGCCATAGGTCCTCGCCAAACAATGGCCTGATCGGTATCAGCAAAAAAACCAATGGAAAGAATTTTAACACCATAAGACTCAACTGGAGTCATGTAACTCTTTCCGTTAATGTCTTTCATTCCGGGCTTATGCAATTGTACATCGAACATTATTGGCGCCGATGGGCCATAAATATCCGCATCAATTAAACCTACTTTGTAGCCCCTTTTTGCTAAGCCAGCGGCAATATTTGCTGTAATTGTAGATTTCCCAACACCACCTTTACCAGAAGCCACGGCAATGATGTGTTTTACTCCAGGGAGAACTTTTCGAACTTCAGGATTAGCTTGGTTGTCCTCATTCATAGCAGCTACACTAATATTAGTTTCAACGGCATCACCAATTTTCAATTTCAATTGATGATCGCACGCTTCTTCAATTCGCTTGCGATTATGCATAGCAGGATTGCTTGCCTGAATCGTACAAGAAATTTTATTTCCTTCAATCTTAATTCCAGACACAAAACCTAAAGAAACTATATCCTTTTTAAGGTCGGGTTCAATAACAAATGAGAGTGCGCTTAAAACTTGTTCTTGTGTAATTTCCATAATGCAAATGTAGTATCTGACTTGGTTTCAAGACTATCATTTAAAGTCAATAAAGACTAAAAAAAAGTGCAGATACCTTCCAAATAGGGAAGTTTGTTTCAAAGGTAAGTTGGATTTAGTTATAGCTTTAGCTCCACCATTGGATCCCAATACAACTTTTTGAAGTTAATAATTTGATCATTTTCAACTTCAATATTCTCCAACTCCAACAATTCTTGCATTCGAAAAGGAGTTTCAAAGTGATGTTTTCCTGTTAACAATCCATTTCGATTCACCACACGGTGAGCGGGAATATCTGACATAGAATGCGCTCCATTCATTGCATAACCAACCATTCTAGAAGACCTAGCCATTCCTAGATACTTTGCGATTGCTCCGTAAGAGGTTACTCTCCCTTTTGGAATCTGTCGCGCAACATCATAAACGTCTTGAAAAAAAGTATAGGTTTTTTCTTGCACTAAGGAGTAAATTGAGTGTACGTAATAATATGCCCCCGAGCCGAAAACAGTTCTTCGTAATAGGTTTTAATAGTTAGAATTTCTTGAGTTGGGATATGCCTACCGGCTTCATTTGATTCTTTGAATCGTTCAAAATCAGCTCCATATAAATCTGGAGAACTGAGCAATTTTTTGTATCCATGTTCAATAATTTCTTGTTGTGTAAACTCATATAAAAAACTACTATCTGTTTTTAAATGAATTACTCCTTCTGGTTTTAGAAACTTCCTGTAACGATCTACAAACATTTTACCGCTAAGTCTTTTTCGAGCCCTATTTTCCTTCTCCTGCGGATCTGGAAAAGTGATCCAGATTTCATCAATCTCGTCTTTTGCAAAAAAGGCCGTTATAAAGTCAATTCTTGTTCTTAGAAAATGGACATTTAACAAGTCCTCTTCTATGGCTTCTTTTGCTCCATACCATATACGATTACCCTTTATATCTATTCCAATAAAATTTTTTTCAGGAGATAACTTACCCATTCCAACTGAATACTCCCCCTTTCCGCAACCAAGTTCTAGAATTATAGGGTTATTATTTTTGAATACTTGCTTACCCCAGTTTCCGGCCAAAGAATGCGTCTTTCCAACTCCTCTTTTACGATCAAAAACCTCATCCATTAATGGCTCCGTAACATTCGAAAAAGCCTTAGTATCGGAAAAACGCAGTAGTTTTTTCTTTTTACCCATTATCAGTACTTAGGATTAATTGGTTTTATTTCAAACTCTTCAACCAACCCATTGCTTTTTATAGCCATTAAAACTCCATTTGCTACATCTTCTGGTTGAACAAAATCATCAACAGGAGCATCAAGTCCATCCCAACTTGCAGTATTCGTTGAACCTGGTAGAATCGCAGTTACTTTAACATCATAATCTCTTAGTTCACTTCGCAAAATTTTGGTGTAGCTATACAATGCTTGCTTACTCAATGAATAGGAAACAGCTCTTTTACGCATTTTTTTACTAAGAACGGAACAGATATTTATAATGTGACCAGACTTTCTTTTTTTAAACTCAGGCAAAAAGGGTTGTGTCAATCGCATTGCGCTGAAAAAGTTCACGTTAAACATATTCATCAGTCCATTTTCACTCAAATCATCAAGGCTATCTTCTTCATAAACACCAACATTGTTTACTAGAATATCAATGTCTCCCCAGTAATTCAAAAAGGTTTCCGCAAAGTTTCTTGTTTCATGTTTTTGAGAAAAATCAACTGACTTTGTAATTACCTCAATATTGGGATAAATTGCTTGAATTTCCTTTCTCAAAAAATCCAATTCTTCGAGGTTTCTGGCACCTAAACCCAAGTCGTAACCTTCATTTGCCAAAGCGAGCGTAATCGCTTTTCCTATTCCTTTAGTGGCCCCAGATACTATAGCTTTCATTACTTCTTTTTAGTTTATCAAATAAACAAAACAATCGCGGGTTAGCTTAGAGAAATTCTTGAAGTATTTTTTATTGTCTATTTTCTCTGAAATTGACAATATTTGATTTGGAATTTGCTCCATTTTGAATAATCAGAAACAAAATACTAGATTAAAAAAAGTGCTCTTTGGAGTATTGAATTGGGGGCTAGGACATGCGACAAGAAGCACTCCACTTATTCAACACTTAACAAACAGTGGTGTTGAGGTTGAAATTGCATCAGATGGATTAGCATTGGCGTATTTGCAACAAGAATTTCCTGCCTTAAAATTTCACAAGTTAAAAGGTTATGATATTCAATATTCAACTAATAAAAACCTGCTTTTACTTGCCCTTCTTTGCCAAATTCCAAAACTAAAAATTGCAATAGCCAGCGAACAAAAGAAGGTCAAGGAAATTTTATCTAAAGACAGTTTTGATTTAATTCTGTCGGATAATAGATATGGCTTTCGGTCTTTGGAGGTAAAAAGCTTTCTAATTAGCCATCAACTAAAATTGATAACACCTCCAATTTTTAAAGGAGTAAATAACGTGCTTTTAAAATACCAAAAAGGCTTTAAATCTATTTTTATTCCAGATTATGCAAATCAAGAAAAAAAACTGAGTGGGAAGTTATCAGAGACCAATTTACCGCACCATTTTATTCATCCAATTAGTGCTTTCAGTGAACCCGTAGCAATTACGTCTGTGAAAGATATTGATTATTTAATCATCCTTTCTGGTCCTGAGCCTCAACGAACATTGCTCGAAAGAAGACTAATAGAAATAATCCCTTTAAAAGAAATTAAAGTGGTTTTAATTCGAGGAACTGAGCAACCTTTCTCAGAAAAATCCAATATAGAAACACACAATTTAGTGCAGCGAAATGAATTGGAAAAGCTAATTTATAGAAGTAAAAAATTGATTTGTCGTTCTGGGTATTCTACCATTATGGATATGCATTTTCTGCAAATCCCATGTATACTAATCCCTACTCCTGGTCAAACTGAACAGGAATATTTGGCTGAACTATTACTGGACGACCCAAGCTTTTTAGTTACACAGCAACACCTATTGACTTCAAAAATCTTTGACTGGGAGCCAAAAAAAACAATGCAAAAAAAGCCTTTCCTTGCCCAGAAACTGGTCAATAGAAGGGCTTTTGAAGATGCTTTGTTATTAGAAGGGTTTGTTATGCCAACATCGTAACGGGATTCTCCACAAACTGTTTGAAAGTCTGTAAGAACAATGCCCCACTGGCACCATCAACTGTTCTGTGGTCACACGTCAAAGTAACCTTCATTACGTTTCCAACAGCTAATTCACCATTTCTTACCACTGGTTCTTGTTTGATTGCCCCAACTGCTAGAATACATGATTCAGGTGCATTCAGAATTGAAGTAAACTGTTCAATTCCAAACATTCCAAGGTTAGATACAGTAAATGTGTTTCCTTGAAGTTCCTCTAATGATATCTTTTTCTCTTTTGCTTTTCCTGCAAATTCTTTTACTTCAGCTGATATACCTGAAAGCGACTTTTGATCTGCAAACTTCACTACAGGCACAAGCAACCCATCTTCAACTGCCATTGCAACTCCAATGCTTACATGATCGTTTTGACGAACACTTTTAGATTCTTCTATCCAAGAGGTATTCACATTAGGATGAGTTCTTAATGCTGAAGCAACTGCTTTAATTACGATGTCATTAAATGAAATCTTAACTTCAGACACTTCGTTTAAGCTCTTTCTTGCCGCGATCGTATTATCCATGTCTAAAGAAATGGTTAAGTAGAAATGAGGCGCACTAAACTGATTACTAGTTAAACTCTTAGCAATTGATTTTCTCATTTGAGAAGCTGGCACATCCGTATACGACTCTTTAGCACTTTGACCAAAAGAGGAAGAAGCTGCAGGAGTATAATTATCGATATCCTTTTTAACAATTCTTCCACCATCTCCAGAACCAGATACAGAAGAAAGGTTGATTCCTTTCTCTTCTGCTAATTTCTTTGCCAACGGACTTGCTTTAAGCCGCTCATTCATAGAAGGAGTTGAGTCAGAAACAGGAGCTGATTTAGTCTCCTCTTTAGTTTCTGTTTGACTTTCTACCTCAGGCTTATCCTCTTTTTCGACTTCTGCGGGAGCTTCCGCTTTCGCATTGGACGATTCGGCATTTAATATTTCAGAAATATCTTCACCTTTCTCTCCTAATATGGCTAAAATTCCATCAACAGGGGCAACAGCTCCTTTTTCAACACCAATATGCAATAAAACTCCATCTTGAAACGACTCAAATTCCATTGTAGCCTTATCGGTTTCGATATCTGCTAAAAGTTCGCCCGATTCAACGCTATCTCCAACTTTTTTATGCCACTCCGCAACTACACCTTCTTCCATGGTGTCACTTAGTTTGGGCATTCTTACTACTTCAGCCATAGTTTAATCTGTTACAAATGGATAATCCTCTTCAACGTATACATCTTTATATAATTCTGATGCTTCTGGCATAGCAGATTCTTCAGCAAAAGTTACTGACTCATCAACCATGTCTTTTACGTTTTGTTTAATTTCTTCTAGTTGCTTTTCGGTTGCGTACTTTTTTGTTTTAATAATTTCAAGCACCTTTTCAATTGGATCTTTTGACTGCCATTCTTTAACCTCATCTTTAGCTCTATATTTTTGAGGGTCAGACATTGAGTGGCCTTTGTATCTATAAGTTCTAATATCCAATAAATAAGGACCATTTCCTTTTCTACAATGAGTAGAAGCGCGTTCGATGGCATCATGAACAGCTTCAACAGTCATTCCGTCAACAGACTCTGATGGCATCTCGTAGCTATCACCTATTTTTGACATATCAGTGACGTTTGTAGTTCTTTCCACTGAAGTCCCCATTGCATAGTTATTATTCTCGATGATAAAAACTACCGGAATTTTCCAAATCATTGCCATGTTAAAGGTCTCATGCAATGCACCTTGCCTAGCTGCTCCGTCTCCAAAAGAACAAAAAGTTACATTATCATTTCCTTTGTACATATCGCCAAACGCGATACCAGCTCCCATAGGTATTTGAGCACCTACAATGCCGTGGCCACCCATAAAGTTTAATTCTTTACTGAACATGTGCATCGAACCTCCTTTGCCCTTAGAGCAACCAGTTGATTTTCCATACAACTCAGCCATCACATACTTTGGGTGCAACCCTAATCCTATTGGATGAACGTGATCTCTGTATGCCGTAATGTGTTTATCGCCTTTTTTACTGCCCGATACGGTTCCGGCTACCACAGCCTCTTGACCTATATACAAGTGGCAAAAACCACCAAATTTTTGTTGGATGTACAATTGACCACACTTCTCCTCAAATTTACGCATGAGTAGCATAGATTCGTACCATTTTAAGTATTGGGTCTTAGTGAATTTTGTTTGTTTTGCCATGTTACTATTCTTCGTTTGCGTTGAGCAAATTTATATAATTAGGTCTTTAGCTCAGAACTAAATATCGACAGTTATAAAAACCTTTGAAACCTTAGCTTTTCAAGCCTTTACTTGAAAATCTAAATGGCAACAGTTGCTTTACTCCATTGGTTTTAATTACTCCGGCATCAGACCCCATAATTACAGAAATAGCTTGCTTGGAAATTTCTTCATATTCGGCAATTACTTGTCGACAAGCGCCGCAAGGTGAAACTACCTCATCAACTATGAAGTTTTTAGAATACGCATAAATGGCTACTGATTCAATTTTTTGTTTTGGATATAAGGAGTGTGCTGAAAAAAGGGCGACTCGCTCTGCACACAGTCCTGACGGATAAGCTATGTTCTCTTGATTTGTACCAAGAATAACTTTCCCATTCTCTAATCGAACAGCAGCGCCTACATTAAAACCAGAATAAGGCGCGTAGGCATTTTGACTAATTCTTTTTGCTTCAAGAAATAATGCTTTATCTATATCCGATAATTCAGAAGCATTTGAGTATTCTTCAAATTCGCATTCTATGACCTGCTTTTTCATGCTTCAGATTTATAGACCAATGCAACGGCATAGGCTTTAACTCCCTCTTCTCTTCCAACGAAACTCAATTTTTCACTAGTGGTAGCTTTAATAGATATCTCGCTGGTATTAACAGAAAGTAACGGAGCCATAGTTTTTTGCATTTGCTCAATATGAGGATTTATTTTTGGCTGCTCCATTACTATTGTCGCATCTATATTTCCTAGCCGGTATCCATTTTTATTTAAGATATAACCTACCTCTTTAAGTAGTAGCTTACTGTCTGCTCCTTTAAATTTTGGATCAGTATCTGGAAAATGGTACCCTATATCTCTAAGATTAGCTGCTCCTAAAATGGCATCGCAAATGGCGTGAATTAAAACGTCCGCATCTGAGTGTCCTACTGTCCCTAAATGGTATTCCAGCTTTATTCCACCTAGCCAAAGCTCTTCACCCTGCGATAACTGGTGAATATCATACCCAAAGCCTATTCTGAAGTTCATTTATGCACCTCCACCAGCAGCACCACCAGCAGGAACTGCAGAACCTGATTTATCTTCATTAAAGTTGAAGATTAGAGTGAATCTAAGGGTATTTTGAAGCGGAGATTGAACTCCTCGCTGTCCAAAATATGCTGGTATTAAATATGAAAAGTCTAAACCAAGCACTTTATATCTTAAACCGGCACCTAAGGTGAAGTATTTTCTATTTCCCTTCAACTCATGCTCCCAAAAATATCCCGTTCTTATCGCAAATAAATCATCGTACCAATATTCTAGACCTGTTCCGAAGTTTATCTCTCTCATCTCCTCTCTGAAAACACTTCCTTGTTCAATTTCGTAAGTTCCATCGCCTGTTATAATGGCATCTCCATTTTCATCGCGAATCACATTTCCTGGAGCATCACCAAATGAACCAACCATTCCTTCAACAACGGGACGATTTGGGTCTTTGCCCGCTCCAATAACAAAATTATTGCCCTCAGTAACGAAGTTTCCATTTGCGTCTCTCAAGTACGTTGGAGGTGTTGGAACTAGCAATTTATTGAAGTCCGTATGAATTGAAATCTTATTATACTTATCTATGTGATAGGTAAATCGGGGTCCAATTCTTAAATTAATTGGCAGAAAATCTTTTTCAGTAGAATTTGAATACGAAACCTTACCGCCAATATTGTTTATAGACATTCCAGCTGCCCATTCTGCTTTTCTATCACCAAGTTTAAACTTCTCCGATTGATAATACAAGGAGATATCCGATGCAACTGTTTGACCAGGCTTTGTATCTGCACCAGCCACGGTAATGCCACCAGTAAGGTTTGAATGAATATATTTAAAACTAACTCCCCCTGAAAAATTATCTGAAAATTTAGCAGCAACACTTCCGTTTATTGCAAATTCATTTGGCCTAAATTGAGTTAAGTTAGCACCAGTGTTATCGGTAAATTGAATATCGCCAAGACTGAAATATTTTATACCTCCACCGAAGGTTATAATTTTATTAAGGTTGTAAAAAAACGTGAAATAACTCAAACTAATGTCAGGTACTAAGTTCCTTAACCAAGGCGTATAGCCCATTGCAAAACCATATTTCTCATCAATGAATGCAAGTTTTGAAGCATTCCAGTGCATAGCATTAATATCTGGACTTGTCGCAACTCCAGCATCACCCATCGCGCCATGCCGAGAATCAGGCGATATTAATAAAAAAGGAACCGCAGTGGTTATAGTATTCAATCTGGCCTCATCAGCCTGTGAACCGTTGATTTCTCCAGTTGATATAGTTCCTTGACTTACTTGACCAGAAGAAGTATAACCCAAAACGGTTAGTACTCCAGCAATTAGTAAAGCGACTAAATTGTTCTTTTTTATAATTTCCATAATAAAAGTCTGCAAATATAAGGTTTGTCACCTTTACTTAATGCAGTATTACAAGTTTCTCAAACTTATCGGCAATATCGCCATTGGGTGATTTAACGTATACTTTATAGACATAAACACCCTTCCCTATTTTATCTCCAAAATCATCCAACCCATTCCAATTAATTGGCCCTAATCTAAACCCTTTTGAATTATAGTTACCATCAATTGTCTTAACCACTTTACCCGAAATAGTAAACACTTGTATTCTGACAAACAAATCCTGATTAGGATGATTGTGCTCTAAATAGAAGTCGGTATTTGTAGTGAAAGGGTTGGGGTAATTTAGCACATGGTCAAGAGCTAGTTCCTCACTTTGAGAAACAACAAAGGCAATATCAGCAGTTGAAGAGTTATTATATACATCCCATGCCTTTAATTGGAGCGTGTGATTTCCTTCGCTTAAATCAGATAGACGATAATTAACTACCCCTTTTTGATACGAGTTTAATTCCGTCTCATAATATTCATTTAAAACAATTTGATCTACTGTATTAGCATCAATAGTTGCCGCTATATCGTGCCCCACACCACTGCCTGTGGTATTAATACCGTTTAAATCAAATAATTTAGCGTAAATGTTAGGACTTTCGTCAGTCATTCCTCCATTAACAAAAGTGCTATCGTTCATAAACAAATTTATTTGAGGGCCTAGTTTATCTTCAGCAGCGTTCGGATTTTTACCGCCAACGACAGCTGACATATCAAATCCATTTGCGTCGACAATACCATTATCTGCATAAAAACTAATTTTACCCAAGCCATAACTATAATCAATATCTTTAGGTACAACAAATGAGAAGGAAAACTTTCCGTCTTTTACTGAAGCCTTTCCTCGAAACAAAACACTGGTTCTCGCCTTAAAATCTAATGCTCCTCTTTGGACATCATCATTATTTAATGTTTTGAGATTCTTTTCTTTGTCAAATACGGTGGGATAAACAATTCCATTAAAATCCTTTAGTAGCTCGTTTGTTTTCCGATTTCTAACCTCGCCTGTTATTGTAACTAAATCTAGGGCTCGTATTGTATCCGGAATTGATGTTGCCACCACTTTTTCTTGAGGGTAAGCAAGGCGAACCGCTGGATCTCCTAATAATGCGAAAACCCTGCTGTTTAAAGATGTTTGAGCGGCTTTTGTTAATCGAGCTAAATCGCCCAATCTTGGGTATTCGTCGTATTCATCGTAAGCAACTTCATTAAATTTTTGAGCAAGTGCAAAGTTTGGAGTAGAATATACCAATCTAGTGGTCGTTAGCAAAGCTATTCCACCTCCATCTGGATTTAAGAAAACAAATTCGCCTGCGGATGTTCTTTTAGGGTCATCAAACCTGCTAAATTCGCATGTTGCGGTAATTAGCAGTGGCATGTTATTAATGTTATCCCATTTGTTAATTTGAGATACTTCTAAAATTCTTTCATGCGCCCAACCCAACTCACCGCCGTGACCTAAATAATTCATGGTAAGAGACCCCCGCTGAACAGCATCATCAACTGCTTTATTAACATCAGGATATCTGTGTCCGCCGGGTGTTGCACGCTGAGGATAGGCATCAGCCAATACTTTAACTACATTATATCTTGGAAAAACAGTATCAACTTCAGTTGAAAGTTTATCCACTTGTATCATATGGCTATTTCGATCTTCATCATCGGCAATAAAAGTCAATTTATTTCTCCATGGGCCAAATGAAGCATCGCTGTAATAGTTTCTAACCTTGGTTACAGCATCAGAGGCTTGTCGGGCAGTTTTCACAGGAAACCGTCCTACTCCAACTTCCATAATCCCTTCGGTAATAGAGCCACTATAATCTGGAGATAAATACCCAATGTAGTCATCAGTCGCTATTGACGAAGTGGGTGATAAAGATTCAACAGTTTGATAAATCGGAATGTAATTCGTATTGCCTGAAACACGATTTTTAAAATCATACGATGCATCACCAAAAAGCAAAACATAGCGAGGTCCTGTAGTATTTTCAGCGGTCTCTTTTAAAAATCTAAGGTAATTTTTAATGGCAGACAGGTCTTGTCGGCCGCCACTGAATTCATTATAAACTTGCCTAATGTCAACGACGATAGTAGTCAGTTCATCTGCATCTCTGTGCAGTTCAGCTAGCTCTTCAGCCTGACCAAAAAATTCGTTCGGAGAAATTATTACCATATCAATAGGGCTGGAAGGTCTCAAATGCAAGTCCTGGTTATCAACTATAGAAAAGTTTGAAGGAACCTTCAAATTATTAGGATCAAAGACAATATACTCACTGGTATCTCCTCCTCTTGAATTAAACCGGGCTTTGCCGTTTGATAAGGAAAACTGAACATTTTTAGGACTCAATGGGGTACTGATATTCCAAATTTGCATATCTGCTCTTGGAGCAGCTAGCTCATAGCTAAAATTGTTTGCTTGGTTAAATGTTGAAATATTTCGGAAAGCCATCTGACCTCCAGAAAACGTCAAACTTCTTTTACAGTTTACCATAACTTTATCCAACCAAGCCTGAGATTCGCCATTGGCTTTTGAAAAGTCTAGAAAAACGGAAATTTTACTTCCAGTTGGTTTTCCACTAAAAGAAAAGCTATTATAAATAGCGTACTTATCCGTATAATCACCACTTACACTTCCCCCATTATAGCTGCCGTTACCTATAGAGCCTGCAGATGCTGTCAAGGTACTATTTGAATTTAGTGAACGAACCGCTGAATTAACTCGAACCGTTGCATCTTTTGTCCTTATGATGTTTGGGAAATTAAAATCAATCGAATAGGCTGTTGTTGCATTAAAGTGCTCCCCAAACCATATTCTACCACTTGAAATAAGGTTTGTATTTTCCAACTCATGCACAACATAATCATCAAAATCATTGATAATAGATCCCCCTGCTGCAGAAAGTTGATTGGTTATTGCAGGAACTACAGCAGATGAGTTAAACGAAATAAAGAAATAACTGGAGTCAGAGTAGATATTATGGGTGTATACATATTCTTCACCTTCTAATTGCCAATCATGCGGCCCTGGAATATAAAAAACTGCATAATCTCCTTTATCAATTTTCTCATCTTGAGCACCTCTTGTGAATATCGGTACTTGAGTTAGGTCGTCTATAGGTGCAGTGTTGTTTTTTTCAGAAAGCATTCCACCTTCCGCAGCAAATACTTTTAGCGCGTTTAAGTTAGTCACTAATGGGTTAAAGCCCAATCTTTGAAAAAAAGCATAATCCAACTTTACCATTCCGGAATTTGCGACACCAATTTTATACCATGTGCCACTAGATAATACACTATTCCGTTTCCATGAAACCCGAGACCCATAAGAATTTGCCGTTTTGCTGTAGTTAATTGAGATTGATTGTATTTTTTTAATCTCTCCAGATTCCTTTACAAATGGTATGAAACTAATTGAAACCATCGTTTTGCCAGAAGCATACTGTGACACTAGTTTAAAGTTTGGCTTATTCCCAATATCCGCAGTAAATGGCCTGACCACTTGAAGCTCTTCGATTGATAAAGGGACTGTTATCAATTCAAAGCTCTCGATTCCCTCAGCTTTAAATCTGCTGGAATGAGCATGTTGTAAAGTAACACGTGGCAATGCGCTTCGCTCTAGTTCATAAGAAGCGCCTTCTAAAAAAATATATTTCTTATGGTCATGCTTAAAAGTTTGGTCAGTTACAATTTGCCCCCAATTGAACTTTGCCTCAATTTGAGATACAGCAGCATTTGTGAGCAATAGTGCAAAGGCAAAAATTAAAGGTTTTAAAAAATTATCTCGAAGCATTCTCAACTCACAAATATTTTGACAGGGTTTCGTAAATGGCAAAAGTCGTACTCTGAACGACGTGAATTTGTAATTATTGTATAAAAAAAACTTAATGCTTTATTTACCTAGATTTCAAAATTAAGTTTTCAAAAACAAAATATTTCGTATAATTGCTGACAAGATAAGCGAAATATATATGTCGAATAGACTTTTTATAAGAGTCATATTAGTTTGGTGCAGTTTGATGAGTGTGGTGGAATATGGCTTTTCGCAAGATCCTATCTACTCTCAATTTTACGCCAACCCATTGTATCTAAATCCGGCGCTAGCAGGCGTTGAGCGATGTCCTAGATTTGCTATGAACTATCGCAATCAGTGGCCTGGTATTGCCAACGGAGGTGGAAACTATGTAACGTACTCTGCTTCATATGACCAACACGTTGACGCAATAAGCGGCGGGCTTGGTATATTGTTAATGCATGACCGTGAAGGTGTTTCTGGTATTTTTAAGACAACTAGAGCAAGTGCAATCTACAGTTATAATGTTGCCGTTAATAGAAAACTTTCTCTCCGTTTTGGTGGTGAAGCCACTTATTTCAACAAAGCCATTGATTGGGATCAGCTCACTTTTGGGGATATGATTGACGAGCGTTATGGTTTCATTTATCCAACTCAAGAAACACCTATAAGAACAAGTGTTCAGGGAGTGGATTTCTCTGCGGGAGCAGTGGCTTACACAAAAAACTTTTATGGTGGTCTAGCTGTACATCATTTAACAGAACCTAAAGAAACTTTTCTTACCGGTGACGAAACAGCTCTTCCAAGAAAAGTAACAGCACATGCTGGATGGGTAATTCCCATTAACAAAAGATACCCAGATGAAGGTGCTGTATCTCCTAACATAATGTTTCAACAACAGGGAGGCGAGTTTTCTTTAGATCCTAATGCAAGACAATTCTATTTAGGAATGTATGCATACAAAGGCCCATTAGTAGCCGGTCTTTGGTATAGACCTGGAGATGCATTTGTGCCAATGATTGGTATTCATACAGATTATGTGCGATTTGGTTATAGTTATGATATTACAGTTTCTAAACTAACAAACAGGAGTGGTGGCTCTCATGAGGTTTCATTAGCACTATTATTTGATTGTAAACCTCAAAGAACAAGGTTTAGACCAATTGCTTGCCCTAAATTTTAATTCATATTATACTATTATATTTGAAGCGACGTTATCTAAAAAATTTGGATATGAAAATATTGAAATACAGCTTATTAGTAGCACTTATCGGTTTCCTTTCCTCATGTGGTAAAGAGCAATCCTCTGCTACAGGATGGAATTATAATGACCGCAACAATGGTGGTTTTCAAAAAATGCCGTTTGAGGATCAGGAAACTGGGCCTAATTTAGTTTTGATTGAAGGCGGTACATTTACGATGGGAAGAGTTGAACAAGACGTAATGTTCGACTGGAATAATTACCCTAGAAGAGTGACTGTTTCTTCTTTTTATATGGATGAAACTGAAATAACCAATCATTTCTGGTTGGAATATTTATATTGGTTGGGTCGCGTTTTTGGAGCAGATTATCCCGAAGTTATTGTAAAGGCGTTACCGGACACTTTGGTGTGGCGAAGCAAATTGGCATACAATGAGCCATACGTAGACTATTATTTGAGACACCCTGCCTACAGAGATTATCCTGTTGTAGGAGTAACATGGAAGCAAGCAAATGACTATTGTCTTTGGAGAACTGATAGAGTCAATGAATACATTATGATTCGAGAAGGGATTCTTGAGCATTATGTAAATCAGGCAGCTGAAGATAACTTTAATACGGATGCTTACTATGCTGGCCAATATGAAAGTGGTAAAGCTGCAGAAGGTGTTCCTGATTTTAACCCTAATGGAACGGGGTATCGTAGAGTGAAAATGGAAGATGGTATTATGCTTCCAAAATACAGGCTACCAACCGAAGCAGAATGGGAATATGCTGCTTACGGTTTAATCGGAAACTCCATAGGTGAGCGTGTAATAGAACGTAGACTCTGGCCTTGGAACGGTCATGCTGTTCGAAACCCGGAAGAAGAGTACATAGGTAGCATGATGGCTAACTTCAAGCGTGGACGAGGAGATAACATGGGTATTGCAGGAAAATTAAATGATAACGCAGATGTTACTAACCCTGTTTATGCCTACTGGCCGAATGATTATGGGTTATACAACATGGCTGGCAATGTGAGTGAGTGGGTAATGGATGTTTATCGTCCTTTAAATACCGAAGACAATGAAGACTTTAGGCCTTTTAGAGGTAATGTTTATCAAAAATTACTCGTTGATGAAGAAGGCTATGTAGCTGAGAAGGATAGTTTAGGGCGTCTTCAAAAAGTAGATGTAACAGAAGAGGAAAACCTTGATCGTAGAAATTACCAACGTGCAGATAACATAAACTTCTTAGATGGAGATTACGAATCGCACATTGATAGATTGCATTGGGGAGATGACTTTGAAAACACAGAGGAAAACAAAACAGAAACTACATTTATGTATGAGTACGGTAAGAAGTCATTAGTTAATGACGATACACGTGTTTACAAGGGTGGTAGCTGGAAAGATCGTGCTTATTATATGAATCCTGGAACAAGAAGATTCTTAGAAGAAACTCAGCGTACGTCTTATATTGGATTTAGATGTGCTATGGATAGAGTTGGCAGCCCTGTTGGCTTAGGGAATTAATAACAAAACATACTTATTAAAATAGGAAAGCCCTCTTGATTCTGTCAAGAGGGCTTTGTTATTTTTATACCATGATTACTTTACTTGAAGCTTATAAAGAATGTGCAAGATCAGTGTGCACCGATACACGAAAAACAACCTTAAATTGCTTATTTATTGCTCTCAAAGGTGACAACTTTAATGGAAATCAATTCGCAAAACAAGCCTTAACATCTGGAGCAAAGTATGCAGTTATCGACGAGGCAGAATATGCAATTGACGGGAAAACAATACTAGTATCGAATGCCCTTGCTGCGCTTCAAAGCTTAGCTAATTCATATAGGAAAGAATTTGACATTCCTGTTTTAGGAATTACTGGCTCAAACGGAAAAACAACCGCTAAAGAGCTAATTCATGCTGTTATTTCAAAGAAATATAACTGCCATAGTACACCTGGAAACTTCAATAATCACATTGGCCTGCCTCTCACACTGTTAAGTATGCCAAAAGGCACCGAGTTTTGCATCCTTGAAATGGGCGATAATCATATGGGTGAGATTGCTACATTATCTTTAATTGGAGAACCTACGCACGCTCTTGTGACCAACGTTGGAAAGGATCATATAGAAGGGTTTGGTTCATTTGAGAACAATAAACTTGCAAAGAAGGAATTATTCGATTACATCAGCAATACCAATGGCACTGCATTTATTCCAGACTTTGAAGCAGAGGTAAAAAAACTTGCGAATGATGTGGAAAAACAGATTTCTTTTGGAAGCGACTCTTCAAGATACAAGGTTACTTTTTCAGGTGCAGCTCCCTTTATAAGTTACAAAAATGAATCTGGACAAGAATTTACAACAAAGCTTATTGGTGAATACAATATTTTCAATATTCAAATGGCCTATGCTATAGGCAGAGAATTTGGTGTAACTGAAAATGAAATTCATGAAGCAATCTGCAGCTATCAGCCAGCAAATCTAAGGTCCGTTTTTATCGAGCAAAACTCAAATGCAATATTTCTAGACGCTTACAATTCTAACCCTTCCTCACTAAATGCCGCTTTAAAAAGCTTCGAAAAGCAGCATTTAAAGCCATCTCGAGCGGTAATTATTGGAGATATGCTTGAACTCGGTCAGGAAAGTTTAAGAGAGCATCAAGCTATTGTTAACGATTTAACTAAATCTGACATAGAAGTATATTTAGTAGGGAAAGAATTTGAGAAAACTAACCATGGCCCTTCAATGTACTGGTTTCCGACTAGGGTAGAATTGTTGGAGCATTTTATAGAAAACCCTGTACAAAATACTCAAATCCTAATAAAAGGTTCCCGTGGAATTCGTCTAGAAGAGGTATTAGAAGCCTTATAATGCTCCTTTCACCAAATCTGACATACTTGTTTTAACGGATAAAATATTTCTCAATTCAGAAATAGAAACACGAGTTTGCTTCATTGTGTCTCTGTCTCTTAAGGTTACTGTTTTATTTTCCAGGGAATCGTGATCAACCGTAATTGCGAAAGGAGTTCCAATTGCATCTTGTCTTCTGTATCGCTTTCCGATCGCATCCTTCTCGTCGTATTGCATGTTGAAATCTAATTTCAAATCATTAAAGATTTCCTTTGCCATTTCAGGCAATCCATCTTTTTTCAAGAGTGGTAAAATAGCACATTTAACAGGAGCTAGAGCTGGAGGCAATTTAAGAACAACTCGACTAGACCCGTCTTCTAACGTCTCTTCTAGCAAGGAGTTTGAGAAAATCGCCAAAAACATTCTATCTAACCCTATTGAAGTTTCTATTACATAAGGAGTATAGTTTTTATTCTCTTCCGGATCAAAATATTGCAGTTTTTTACCGGACTCTTCTTCGTGACTTTTTAAATCAAAATCTGTTCTTGAATGAACACCTTCTAACTCTTTGAATCCCATTGGAAAGTCAAATTCAATATCGCAAGCAGCATTTGCATAGTGAGCCAGCTTAATATGGTTGTGAATACGGTATTTATCAGGATCAATGCCTAGGTTTATATGCCATTTTAATCTTCTTTCTTTCCATTCTTCGTAGGCCTCTAGTTCAGTTCCTGGCTTTACAAAATATTGCATTTCCATCTGCTCAAACTCTCGCATCCTAAAAATAAATTGTCTAGCAATTATTTCATTTCTAAAAGCTTTTCCAATTTGAGCAACTCCAAACGGAACTTTCATTCTTCCTGATTTTTGGACGTTTAGGAAGTTTACAAAAATTCCTTGGCAAGTTTCTGGTCTCAAATAAATTTTAGAAGAGCCGTCTGAAGTTGAACCCAGTTCAGTACTAAACATTAAATTAAATTGACGAACATCGGTCCAATTTGATGTTCCTGAAATTGGACAAACTATACCTAACTCTTCAATTAAGGATTTAATTCCGGGCAAATCATCAGTCTCAAGTAACTGCCCCATTCTTTTACTTATGTCCTCAATTTTTTGAGTGTATTGAAGTACTCTCGGGTTAGTCGCAAGAAAAGTGTCCTTATCAAATTCTTCACCGAAACGTTTTGCAGCTTTTTTTACTTCCTTTTCTATTTTCTGAATACGGATTTTCTCCATGTAATCTTCCAATAAAACATCTGCCCTATACCGCTTTTTTGAGTCTTTATTATCTATCAACGGATCGTTAAAAGCATCAACATGGCCTGATGCTTTCCATGTTTTAGGATGCATAAATATTGCAGAATCAAGTCCCACAATATTCTCATTACCATGAACCATGGTTTTCCACCAATATTCCTTGATATTGTTTTTCAATTCTACTCCATAAATACCATAATCATATGCAGCACTTAAGCCATCATAAATTTCACTTGAAGGAAAAACATATCCGTATTCCTTTGCATGTGATACAATTCTTTTAAGCGGATCTTCGTTAACAGCCATGTTGACAATTTTGCGCAAGTTTACAATGATTCCTGCTTTTGAAAAGTATTAAAAGTCTATTCTTTTGAGTAAAAACTCCAATTCGCTAATCATCATTGCAGTTGCACCCCAAATAACCTTACCATTGATCTTATAAACAGGAGCATCAATTGAAAAGTTATGTTTGGAAACCAGCACTTTTTCAATTGTTTTATTTGCCGGGTCAAGTAATTCTCGAATTAAAACTGGAAGTATAGCACTTACCTCTTTTTCCTCCGGTATAAACTTAAAATCGGCATCAATACAAGCTAAGTAGGGTTTTACATAAAAGTTACTCGGCGGAATATAAAGCTCAGACAACTCTCCAATGATTTCCTCAGATTTAAACTTCACTCCCATTTCCTCTTCAAACTCCCGCAGTGCAGTGGCCTTTAAGTCTAAATCATAAACTTCTTTTCTACCTCCTGGAAAACTAATTTGGCCGCTGTGATGACCATTATAAGTATTTCTTTCCATGAGTATGGTATGCCACTGATCATCTGACCTAAACAACAAAACAAGAACAGCGCTTAATTTCGCTGTTTTTACTATTTCATCATAATTTTGGTCTAGAACTCTTTCCATAGGAGCCATTACCTTGTGAGCTTCGATAGCCGGCAACCCTTTTGAAATTTCGCGTTTAAGAAGGTTAGGAAGATTTTCCATTAACCAAATAAATCTTCAAACACTTCAACGACAGAGTGAAACGCTTTTATTTCAATTTTATGAGCAGAAACATCAATTCCTTTTAAAGCGTGTTTGGAAACCAAAATACAATTGAAGCCAAGTTTTTCTGCCTCTTCTATTCTCTTTTGAAGTTGAGTAACAGGCCTTAATTCTCCTGATAAACCAATTTCAGCAGCCAAAACCAATTCAGGGTCAAGGGGAATGTCTTCAGACGAGCTCAAAACCGAGCAAACTACAGCCAAATCCATTGCGGGGTCGTCTATTTTCAAACCTCCGGCAATATTCAAAAACACATCTTTAGCACCTAATCTAAATCCACAGCGCTTTTCAAGAACCGCTAGAAGCATATTCAGTCTGCGCAAATCGAAACCTGTGGACGATCGCTGCGGAGTTCCATAAACTGCACTTGAAACTAAGGCTTGAATTTCAATTAAAAAGGGTCGATTACCTTCAATAGAGGCGCCAATACATACGCCACTTAAATGACTGCGTTCTTTATTAATTAGAACTTCGTTTGGGTTTTTTATTTCCTTTAGACCCCCACTTACCATTTCAAAAATACCCAGCTCTTGAGCAGAACCAAATCGATTTTTTGAGGATCGCAATATTCTGTAAACATGGTTTCTATCCCCTTCAAATTGCAGTACAGTATCAACCATATGCTCCAAAACTTTAGGCCCGGCAATTGATCCTTCTTTATTTATATGGCCAATTAAGATTACTGGAGTTGCTGTAGTCTTTGCAAAATGAATAATCTCACCTGCACACTCTCGGACCTGAGAAATACTGCCAGCATAACTTTCTATTTGCTCAGAGGCAATTGTTTGAATTGAATCAATAATAACAAGGGCGGGTTTTGTCTCGCGACACTTTTGAAGGATAGATTGTAAGTTGGTTTCAGAATAAATTGAGCAATTGCTAGATTTATCAGTAATTCGATCTGCTCTTAACTTAATCTGCGTAGCACTTTCTTCTCCCGATATATATAAAATCTCTTTATTAAAACGCAAAGAAATCTGCAAAAGAAGTGTGCTTTTACCAATTCCAGGCTCACCGCCTATTAGGATAACCGAACCAGGTACAATTCCACCGCCAATTACTCTATCGAACTCTTGACTTGCAGTTGGAAAACGAGGAAAATCAGCAACTTTTACGTCATCAAGTTTAACAATTTCGGCCTTTTCTAGAAAATCAGTTGATGATTTCTGTTTTTTACCAGTAGTTTTTTCTTCTACATAAGAATTCCACTCGCCACACGAGTTGCATTTACCCATCCATTTTGGAGAGCTATTTCCACAATTCTGACAATAGAAAATTGATTTTACCTTAGCCATTTATTTATGTGCCTCGATAATTTTTTGTTCCAAAATACTCGTTGAATAACCAGAAACAAATGGTATCACTTCCACCCTGTTTCCAAGCATTATCATTTCATTACTACCCACAATATAATCCTGTTGATCTGGATCTTTTTGAGTAACCGAGTAATCTCCTCCTTTCACTAAAATTAAGGGCTCTAGCTCCTTTATTAAACGCAATGGAGTATCGTCATCAAATAACATAACAAAATCTACAAACTGAAATGCTGCTAGAATCATTAATCGTTGATTTTCATCTTTAATTGGCCTTGAAACACCTTTTTCTAACCTTCTAACAGAATCATCAGTATTAACTCCAACAATAAGCACATTTCCAAGCTGTCTTGCCTTCATTAAATAATCAATATGCCCAAGATGAATTAGGTCAAAACAACCATTTGTAAAAACAGATTGCTTGTTTTCTAGCTTGAACTCTTCTTTTAATCTAGAAAGGTCATCAAATGAAATTATTTTATGTTCAAGCTTGTTCAATTGCATTTTTTGCAAGCATTTTATTGTAAAGTGGCATTAACGCAAAAGACAAGGCGCCAAATACTAGAAGGAGAATCGTTTGAGCCGACCAAACAATCCAACCAAATGCACCTGCCACACCTTCTGAAATTCCGTAAAGTGAAAGCACTTGAACTATTGCCAAAGGATATGCGCCTATTCCTCCATTGGTAAGCACCACAGTAAAACCACCCATTACAAAGGCAGTTAATACTCCGCCAAAAGGAACGTTATTGGTTTCTGGAAGACTAAAAAAACATAAGTAAAACATAAAAACATACATTACCCAAATAAAAATAGTGTGCCCAATAAAAGCCCACTTATCCTTCATCTTAAGTATTGCTGCAACTCCCTGAAAAATTCCGCTAACAAATTCCCTGACTTTAAGAATGAATGGGTTTTTAATCCCTTTACTAAAAAACAGGTAAAACAATGAAACCGCACCAATTGCCATAACTCCCACAAGAGCCACAACGATAGTTAATGAGAACTTGTTTTCAATTGCTGTGAAGATTTCTTCAATTAATCCACCCAAGACTTCTAGCTGAATTAATGCAACTACAATCGTCATTACAATTAAAATTATAAAATCAGCAACGCGTTCTGCAATTACGGTCCCCAATAATTTTTCGAAAGGAATTTTCTCATACTTAGACATAACTCCACATCTGCTGAACTCACCCAGTCTTGGAACAGCAAGGTTAACTAAGTAAGCAATCATTACAGCGAAGAAACTATTCCAAAACTTTGGCTGATAGCCAAGAGGGCGCAGAGTATATTGCCACCGATATGCACGGCTTATATGACTTAGAATAGCAAAAACTAATGAAAATAATATCCAACCGTAATTTGCATTTTGAAAAGATCTAAGGATTTCTTTTTTTCCCTCTTCGTCAAGCGACTGGGCAAAATACCAAATCAAAAATATTCCTAAACCCAGGGGAATAAAAATCTTAGCTAGGTTAAGCAATTGTTTTTTCACGCTATGCTTTTAAAGAGTTATTCATTTCGTTTGGAAATACTAGTGTTGGTTTAAAAGATTTAGCTTCCTCAAAATCTATTAGCGCATAGGAAATAATGATTACTAAATCACCAACCGAAACTTTCCGCGCAGCCGGACCGTTAAGACATACCTCTCCACTATCCCTTTCTCCAGTAATTACATAAGTTTCAAGGCGCTCACCGTTGTTAATATTTACAATTTGAACCTTCTCTCCCTCGATTAAATTAGCTGCAATCATCAAAACAGGGTCAATGGTAACACTGCCGATATAATTGAGGTCTGCCTGAGTAACTTTTACTCGGTGCAGTTTGGACTTTAATACTTGAATTTGCATAATCTGGCCGCAAAATTAACACTAAATAAACTATAACCTCATGTTATCAATTAGGCGAATATTTTCCACCCAAGCTGCAATAAAAACCATACCGGCCTTACTCTTTAGCTGATTGTAATCACTCAATGTTTCAGCATCAGCTATTGTTAAATATTCTAAGGAAATATTTGAGTCTAACTCAATTTCACCTATAATTTTCTCCAATGCTGAATGAATTGAATAGTTGCGGGACATGCTTACTACTTGTCTTAAATAGTTATTCAGTCTGGCTGCTTGAATTAAACCAGAATTACTTAATCGCTCATTCCTACTGCTTAAGGCTAAGCCCTTTTCAGATCTTATAATTTCATTAGCAATAATTTCAATCTCAGGAAAATAACTATCAGCTAACCTTTTAACAATTAAATATTGCTGATAGTCCTTTAAACCGAAATACGCTTTTTGAGGTCTTACAATTTCAAACAACCTTTTTACTACAGTTGTGACTCCTTCAAAGTGCCCTGGTCTATTTGCTCCTTCCATGACCTTCTCAAGGCCTTTTAAGTCAATTTTTGGAGGCTCTTTAAAGTCATCAGTAGGGTATATATCCTTATCAGAAGGGTGATAAACTACCAGGTTAGGGAATTTAGAGAGTAGTTTCAAGTCTTTCTCCAAATCCCTTGGGTACTTAGCCAAATCCTCCGAGTTATTAAACTGAGTTGGGTTCACATAAATCGAGCAAACAACGTAGTCATTTTCAAGACAAGCCCTTTCAATGAGCTTTAAATGCCCCAAATGCAAAGCTCCCATAGTAGGGACAAAGCCAATTGAAAGCGTGTCTTTTGACAAATTAGCGCTCCAAAAATCAAGTTCTGAATTTGAATGAAATACCTTCATTTATAAACTAGACAGCAACCTGCCTTCAATCGAGGTTTAAAGAGCAAAAATGACTATTTTTTTGTACCTTCGCAGCAACTTAAAAACGGATATATGTCGGATACTACTAGAGTATTGTTTGTAACCCAAGCCATGCAACCATACTTACCTGAAACAAGAATAACAAAAATTTGTCGGGAATTACCACAAGCTATTCAAGAGAAAGGGAAAGAAATTCGAAATTTCATGCCTAGGTACGGCAATATCAATGAAAGAAGGCATCAATTGCATGAGGTAATTCGGCTTTCAGGCATGAACTTAGTCGTTGATGACCATGATCATCCGCTCATTATTAAAGTGGCTAGTATTCAACCTGCTAAAATGCAGGTGTACTTTATAGACAACGAAGAGTATTTTAAAAGAAAGTCTGCGTTGACAGACTTGGAGGGAAATGCACATCCTGATAATGATGAAAGAATGATATTCTTTTGTAAAGGCGTAATTGAAACAGTCAAAAAATTAGGCTGGGCTCCAGATATCATTCATTGTCATGGCTGGATGAGCTCTTTACTGCCTCTATTCATAAAAAAGGTATACAATAATGAACCAATGTTTGCGAACTCTAAATTGGTTTATTCTGTTTATGCTGACGAAATAAAAGAACCTGTAAATAAGAAGCTTTTTAACAAACTTGCCTCTGAAAACATTGAGCCAGCAGACTATGAAGCCATAAAAAATCCTAGCTACGATGCATTAAATATATTTGGCGCTTCATGCGCTGATGCAGTTATCATCGCTGATGAAAACGCTAGTAGCAAAGTGGTAGATTACATAAAAACACTGGACAAGCCAGTACTTGATGGTGCAATGGAAGATTACTTTGATGAGTATGATGCATTCTACGATAAAGTAATAAATCTTGAAAATGCTTTGGCTGACTAGAATGCCATTTGATTTAAGAAACTTCATACGACCTCAATTCCTTGGGGTCGTGTTGATTTTAGCCATTGTATCTTCTTCTTGCAAGAAGAAAGAAGAAAACTTACAGCCAACGGGGATTGAAGCACAACCAAGTGAAAACCTTTTAGGGTTGCTTACCTCGGACACTTTCCAATTGACCTGTACCACACAGCGTATTGACTCTGTAAGAACAGATGCTTCGACGTTAAATACTGTTGGAAGTTATGTGGACCCCGTTCTTGGAAAAGTAGAAGCATCGATGGTTTCACAACTCAGGTTATCTTCTGAAACTATTGATTTAGATGAACTGAGAGATGTGAAAATTGATTCAGCTGTTCTTAATTTGGCATACTCAGGAAGATACGGAAATACAAATGATCAAACATTTGAAGTCTATGAAGTGACAGAAAATCTTTCTAGCTCTGTGTTTTATTACAGCAGCAGTTTTGTAGCTGTTTCTAATGACCCAATTGGAACTAGAATCAACTCCACAACCATCCCTGCTGCTCCAATTAATGCGGATGGCGAATTAGAAACCCCTTCAATCAGAATTTCATTAGATACAAATTTTGCAAGGAGGATTATAAACACCGATCAATCCAATTATGCAAGTAACACCGCTTTTACTAATTTTATAAAGGGCTTGTACATCACCTCAAATAACACCAATCAATCTGAAGGAGAAGGCTCAATACTCTACTTTAACTTATTAGACGTTTACACGAGAATGATTATTTATTACACCAACACTGATGGAACACGAAGTGAATTAGCGTACCTTATTAATAATAAGAGTGTCTCTTTTAACTTGTCAAAAATGACTTACAGCGGCTCAGAATTAGGTAGTGTATTGGAAAAAGAAATTGCCAATGCCGAAAGAGTATACATTCACAGTTTTGGTGGCTCCATGGTTAAAATAGAGTCTCCGACAATAGCTACCATAACTAAAAACGGTCCTGTGTTAGTTAATAGCGCTAAGCTTATTTTTACTGCTGATACAAAAGATGATAACCTATACCCTCCTCTTTCAAGTCTTTTTGCTTTTGGAAGGTCAGCCGATGGAAACTTATTATATGATTTACCCGATAAAGGAGAGGTCCATTATGATGGGGCAATTAATACATCTGGTGGTTATACCATTGGAGTTACTCGATATATTCAAGGTGTACTTGATGGTAAAATCGAAAATAACGGGTTACTTTTGAGAGAATTAGGAGGTTCTGGAGCTCGTTCGGTTATATATGGACCAGGAAGCACCACCAACGCTATGAAATTACAAATATCTTATACTCCAATAAGCTCAGAAACAAAATAATTATGTGTGGAATTGTAGGTTATATCGGCTCTAAAGAAGCTTATCCAATAATTATAAAAGGCCTTAAGCGATTAGAATACAGAGGCTACGATAGTGCAGGCGTTGCATTACTCGAAGATGCCAAAATAAATTTATACAAAAAACAAGGAAAGGTTTCAAAGCTTGTTGAGTTTGCTGAAAATAAAAACAAAAACGGGCATTTAGGAATAGGGCATACAAGATGGGCTACTCATGGAGAACCAAATGATTTGAATTCTCATCCACATCTTTCAAACAGTGGCAATTTAGTCATGATTCACAATGGTATTATTGAGAATTATGCCGCAATAAAAGCTGAACTAGAAAAACGGGGATATGTTTTTCACAGTGAAACTGACACAGAAGTACTTCTTAACTTAATAGAAGATATCCAAGTGAATGAAAAGGTATCATTGGGAGCCGCACTTCGCAAAGCACTTAATCATGTAATAGGCGCTTATGCTATTGCTTTAATTGATAAAAATGAGCCCTATAAATTATACGCAGCCAGAAAAAGTAGTCCTTTAGTTGTTGGAATTGGTGACAACGAATATTTCGTTGCCTCTGACGCTTCTCCAATTATTGAGTACACCAAAAATGTAATGTACTTAGACGATGAAGAGATTGCGATTTTAGAGCCCGGTAAAGAAATCGATCTTTTCACGATTCAGAATAAGGAGAAGACTCCATACATTCAAGAATTAGAAATTCAATTGGAAGCAATTGAAAAAGGTGGTTACGACCACTTCATGCTCAAAGAAATTTATGAGCAGCCTAAGTCTATAAGAGATAGCATGCGGGGCCGTTTAAACCTATCAAAGGGAATTGTGAATCTTGGAGGAATTCAAGATTACGAACAAGCCCTTTTGAATGCTAATAGAATTGTCATAGTTGCTTGTGGAACGAGTTGGCATGCTGGGTTAGTAGGCGAATATTTATTTGAAGACTTTGCACGCATTCCAGTCGAAGTAGAGTATGCAAGTGAATTCAGATATAGAAATCCAGTTATTTATGAAAATGATATAGTAATTGCAATTTCTCAATCCGGTGAAACGGCTGATACCTTGGCAGCAATAGAGCTAGCTAAATCAAAAGGGGCAACCGTTTTTGGCGTTTGTAATGTGGTAGGATCTTCTATCTCAAGGGCCACACACGCTGGTTCTTATACGCATGCCGGGCCTGAAATTGGCGTAGCCAGCACTAAGGCGTTTACTGCGCAAATAACTGTTTTAACCTTAATGGCCCTCAGTATTGGCCATAAAAAAGGAACCGTTCCTGCTTCAAGGTATAGATCATTATTGAATGAAATTAATTCAATTCCTAAATTAGTAGAACGCTGCTTAAAAACCGAAGCCGACATTAAAGAAATATCAGCTCGATTTCAAAATGCAAGCAACTTCTTATATTTAGGTAGAGGATATTCTTTCCCTGTTGCATTAGAAGGAGCTTTGAAATTAAAAGAGATTTCCTATATCCATGCTGAAGGCTATCCAGCGGCAGAAATGAAGCATGGTCCAATAGCTTTAATTACTAAAGAAATGCCAGTTGTTGTTATCGCAACTAAAGGTCCTTCATATGAAAAAGTTGTAAGTAATATTCAAGAAGTTAAAGCGCGTAAAGGTGTTGTAATTGCAATAACTACCGAAGGTGATGTAGATGTAAAAGCTATGGCTGATTACACTATTGAAATTCCGGAGATTGAAGAAGCGCTTGTGCCTTTTCTTTCAGTTGTACCTTTGCAACTGTTGTCGTACCACATTGCCGTTCTTAGAGGATGTAATGTGGACCAGCCTAGGAATCTTGCAAAATCTGTAACAGTGGAGTAGCAGAAACAACCGGTTATCCTTACCCCTTAAAACTCATTGTAAGATTCTCATTTTCAGTAACTACTACCAAATTGTGGGAATCAAATTATAGTGAATATCAACAGTATTTATAC
>Ga0206128_1000115_pt1 | contig 98873 bp, 89 predicted proteins | sample Helgoland_Spring_7_FD_148601 | JGI IMG/M metagenome (GOLD analysis project Ga0206128, IMG submission 148601) | Pelagic subsurface seawater microbial communities from Kabeltonne, Helgoland, North Sea - Helgoland_Spring_Bloom_20160426_1 | ecosystem: Environmental > Aquatic > Marine > Epipelagic ... | reverse complement strand
AAGCAAGAGTCGATGCCAATCCAGAGTATTACAGACAACGACAGCAAGTTACAGAACATCAGTTTGGAACCCTGAAAAGGCAGTGGCATTTTACACATACCTTGGTTAAAGGGAAACAAAATGTACTCTCTGAAGTCTATCTTAATTTTAGTGCCTATAATCTCTTGCGCTGTGTTCAGATTTTAGGAGTGAAATCCTTGAAAAACAAGCTGAAAATGCTTGTCTTTGAGTTTCGGTCTCAAATAAAGGCTTTTGTAGTCGATTTAAAGGACTATCTAAAAAGAGAACGGATGCAATTACAGTACTTTTTTGAGAGAAAACAAAGCCTTAAATGTGCTGTAAACAGTTCAAGCAAATTAATCTTTAACTGAAATGGGGCTTATTGCGAAGTCTCCCGTTGGCAAAAATTAAAAGTTTACAACTAACGAAACTTTTTGTATGTTTGTATCGTATTTGAATTTATAATAAGAATGATAAAACGATTTGAAACAAAATTACTAGAAGAGACTTTTCAATTTATTGAAAAACAAAGTCTTAAAGCTAGAAAGAAAATATTTCAAAATATAAGAAGAGCTGAACAACAATCTGACCCTAAATTCTTCAAAAAACTGACTAATGAAATTTGGGAATTTAGAACGTTATATTCTGGAATACAATATCGCCTTTTCGCTTTTTGGGACAAAGATGATAAAACCGAAACATTAGTTTTCGCAACTCACGGAATTGTAAAGAAAACTAGTAAAGTAGATAAGAAAGAAATCGACAAAGCAGAGAAAATTAGAAAAACGTATTTTAAAAATAAAAAGAAATGAAAAGTTACACTCTAGACCAAGCAGAAGACCTTTTAATTGGAAAAAAGGGTACGGAAGAAAGAAACGAATATGAATTTGAGTTAAAACTTGAATTGATTGGAGATATGATTAAGACTGCACGAAAAAAACGCAAACTAACTCAAGAGCAATTAGGAGAATTAGTTGGAGTAAAAAAAGCACAAATATCTAGACTGGAAAATAGTACTGGAAATGTAACTTTTGAAACTGTAATGAGAATTTTCAATGCTTTGGGTGCGAAATTAAATTTGAATCTTCAAATGTAAAAAATAACGTTTGCTAACAAAGACGTGTATAAAACATAGCTGGTAAGTGCTAAAACGAAGGTTCGTGTGTATTTACTAGCTCCGTCAAATCTGCGATTTGGCATTAGAAAAGAAAAAATGTAAATGCCAAATCGCAGATGTGGCTCAGTAATAAACCGAAACTTTTGTATATATTTATACGCTACGTTTCATACACAAATCGTTGGCTACTATATAAAACCGAACTTCAATGACAAAAACGGAAATAGAAGAATATTTAGTCAAACTCGAACATAAATTACTGATTGAATCTGAAAGACACTCAATCGAATTGACTCGTGAATGGGCTAAATCCTTTCCGAATGAATCCGCAGTTTACTTATTCCGAGAAGAAGGCGAAGTTTGTTACGTTGGAGAAACTGGAAGTTTACGCGGTCGAATGACAGACATACTAAATACCAAAAACCATACTATAAGACGGAATTTAGGCAACTCTCATTACTCTGAGTTTCCGAATTATGAAAAACCATCATCCAGAAAAGGGTTTTCGAATGACATAGAAAATATTCTAAACGACCGAATTGAAAAACATTTGACTTTATCTTTTATCACATTAAATTTAGGTCGTAAAGAATTAGAAGAACGCCTTTTTGACAAACTGCAACCGAAATACAGCCTGAAAGAAAAAAGAGGAGCGAAAAAAGCTTATTCAAAAACCGAAAAACAAAAAGTAAATAAAAACGCCTACGAAAAATGGACAGCGGAGAGTGATGAAAAATTGGAGCGTCTATTTTGTGAAGGAAAAACGACAACCGAATTGAGTAAAATATTTGGAAGAAATAATGGAGCAATCAAATCTAGAATAGAAAAGCTCGAACTGAAAGAAAAACACAGTAGCTAACTCCGTACAAAAACAATTGCGGTTTAGTGCTTAATCAAAGGTTGTGGCGTGTTTGTAACAATGTAAAAGTCAAGATTATGAAAAAAATTACATTTCTAATTTTAATGCTAAAAAACTAAAGCAAGTAATGTTGCCTCACTTTAGCGTAGTGGTAGCTCCACAGCACAACACCCTTAACTATACTTCGCTTTTCTTAGAATTCGCATGCTCTCTTTATAGAGCGCATACACTTCATCGCTATGTTTATACAACAACGGCTTTGCGGCTTGGAGTTGTGTCAGCGCAGCTTCAAATCCATTAAAATAACAGATTAAATACGTTGCAGGAACATTTTTTAAATCGTTGAGCTGCGGCGCTGTAAGAGATTTTCCCTGCCTAAGGCGGTCCATGAGCGCATTGTTGGCATTAAAAATATGATGCAGAATTTTTTTGTCGTATTGAGGTGGCTTAAAAAGCAATTGAGAGTCGATGCTGTAAATCGCATTGTTCCCAAAAGTAATCGTAGTTTTTTCTAGTTGATAATACGTGTTTTGGCCATTCAATCCTAAATTAACATATTCAATAATCTTAAAAGAATCGTTGTCATAAGAAATCTCAACGGCATCCAAAGTCGAGTAAAACAAGCGCACCTGTTCGTTAATCAACGCAATATCCACCCGCGAATAAAACGTTTGCGTTTTTAGGGTCTTTTTTTGGCCTGACCAACAGATCACAAAATACTCTTTGAAAACTTTATATTTTGGTTCATAATCCTTCCGTTGTGCCATAAAATCAAAGACCCCGTCCAAAGTATACTTAATATTGTTTCGAGAATGCGCTTCAATAGACGCTACAATTTCAGAATTGGAATCTGTCAGTTCAATGTCAAATACTTTGGGCATACTCATACTGCCTTCTCTAAAAAACACATTGCCGCCATAATACTTCCAAATATTTTTACGAAGCGACGTAATTTCTTGGGTTTCTTTGGGTCGAATGGTAACCAGCCCCACCACCTTGTCATCACTCAGATGTGGAAACGGAATATTTTCATATTGAATAATCGGTGGATGGCTTAAATAGGCATTCACAAGATTTTGAATCTTGCTATCATCAAAAAAATCAACGCCAATGATGTGACTATATTGATCGTCCACCCCAATAACGATGTAGGAATTATTGTTCGGATTGCTATTGGATAGCGCACAAATATGTTTTAGAAACTTCGCTTTTCCTTCTTTATTGCCGATATTAATTTTTAACTTTTTATCATAAAAACTGCTTTCGTCGTTATGCGCAAGAAGATTTTTGATAAGCAGTCGTTTATTGATCATTTTGCAGGAATTTAGGGAACTTCGTAGCCTTGACTGGCCTCTAATATTTTAAACCAATCTTCGGATGTGAGGTTTATTGAAACAGCCGCTACAGATGCTTCGATGCGTTTTAAGTTTGTCGTCCCAATCACAGGATGAATCCCAGAAGGATGCTTTAAAATCCAAGCCAACACTAACTGATCTGGAGTGGCATTATAGTTTTGAGCTAAAACGTCGAGTTGCTCAATAATACGTTTTTTTTGAGCCGATAATTCGCTAGAAAACACCGCACCAAGTGGCGCCCAAGCCATGGGAGTGATTTTGTTTTTTAACATTTGGTCCAAACTTCCATTAAATAAGGCTTGATGCTGAACGGCGGAAAACTCAATTTGATTGATGTCAATCGCCACTTCGCTAGAAATCAAATCGACTTGAGAGGGTGTGAAATTCGATACTCCAAAGCTGCTAATTTTTCCGTCTTTTTTTAAATGTTGAATCGCTTCCACGATCTCATAAGGATGCATCAACGGACTGGGGCGATGGATCAAAAGTGCATCTAAATAATCTGTTTTTAAGTGTTTTAATGAAGATTCTGCGGAAGCAATAATATACGCCTTAGAGCAATCATAATGCTTTATTTTATTTGGACGGTTTGGACTCACCAGCTGAATTCCGCATTTAGAAATAAATTGAACCTTTGAGCGCACGATGGCTGTTTTAGAAAACGCCGTTCCAAAAGCAGATTCAGTTGTATAGCCGCCATAAATATCGGCATGATCAAAAGAAGTGACACCCAAATCTACACAGTTTTCAGTCAAGCGTTGCATCTCGTTTGCGTTAAAATTACGCCCCCAAGAACCCCAAGACATGGTGCCAGCAATAATTTTGGAAAACTTTGGTTTTTTCATTTTGTGGAATAGAATTTAAAAATAATAAACAAAATATTCATTAAGTGGCAAAATGAGCCTAAGTTTTAACCAATTATTAACAAGGTGAACGGAAATATTTTAACAAATTGCACAACAGAATTTTTTGGAACAAAAAACAATTATTTAAACTATTACAATGGAAGATGATAAGAACCTGATTGACATTCAATCAATCAATGAGAAAATTGAAAAAGAAAGCGCCTTTGTTGATTTGCTTACTTTAGAAATGAACAAGGTAATTGTTGGACAAAAACACATGATAGAACGCTTGCTTATTGGTCTTTTGGGTCAAGGGCATATTCTTTTAGAAGGCGTTCCTGGGCTTGCTAAAACCTTAGCAATAAACACCTTGTCACAAGCTGTTGCTGGAAGTTTTAGTCGAATACAATTTACGCCAGACCTCTTACCTGCTGATGTGGTAGGAACCATGATTTACAATATTAAAGCCAACGATTTTACCATTAAAAAAGGGCCTATTTTCGCCAATTTTGTTTTGGCAGATGAAATCAATCGAGCACCCGCAAAAGTACAATCGGCACTTTTAGAGGCGATGCAAGAAAAACAAGTCACCATCGGCGACGAAACTTTTATACTGGATAAACCTTTTCTTGTCATGGCGACTCAAAACCCGGTAGAACAAGAAGGCACCTATCCACTCCCTGAAGCACAGGTCGATCGTTTCATGTTAAAGACAATTATCGATTATCCGAAAATTGAAGACGAACAGCTTATTGTGAGAGCAAACCTAAAAGGGGCGTTTGAAAAAATTAATGCTGTCGTAACCGTTAAACAAATTCTGAGTGCACAAGCTGCTGTCAGAGAAGTTTATATGGATGAAAAGATTGAGAAATATATTCTAGACATCGTATTTGCGACGCGTTACCCGGAAAAATATGGCTTAGCAGAACTAAAACCTTTAATCGCTTTTGGCGCTTCGCCAAGAGGAAGTATCAATTTGGCAACTGCCGCTAAATGCTATGCTTTCATTAAACGACGTGGTTATGTCATCCCTGAAGATGTGCGTGCGATCGTCTATGACGTGCTCCGTCATCGAATCGGAATTACCTATGAAGCGGAAGCTGAAAATGTAACATCCGAAGACATTATCAGTAAAATTGTCAATGTCATTGAGGTACCTTAATTCATAGTGACTTTTTTGTGTGGTTTATAAATCACACGCACATAACAGCACACGCATCAAATGGATACCAAGGAATTACTAAAAAAAGTTAGAAAAATAGAAATCAAAACACGGCGGCTCTCCGACCATGTGTTTGGAGGCGAGTACCACTCGACTTTCAAGGGGCGCGGTATGACGTTTTCTGAGGTTAGACAGTATCAATATGGGGATGATGTAAGAAATATTGACTGGAATGTGACTGCGCGTTGCAACGAGCCTCATATTAAAGTTTTTGAAGAAGAACGCGAGCTCACCATGATGTTAATGGTCGATGTCTCTGGCTCAAAACTTTTTGGATCCGAAGCACAATTCAAAAATGAAATTGTGACAGAAATTGCGGCTACACTTGCGTTTTCAGCGACTCAAAACAATGATAAAATTGGATTGATTTTATTTTCGGATGGAATTGAATTATACATTCCGCCAAAAAAAGGACGTTCGCATGTGTTAAGAATTATTAGAGAGCTGATTGAGTTTACCCCTAAAAGTAAAGAAACAAACATTGCCGAAGCGCTAAAGTTTTTATCCAATGTGATGAAAAAGAAAGCAATTGTATTTCTTTTGTCCGATTTTATGGCAGAAGCATATCAACATAATTTAAAAATCGCCTCCGGAAAACACGACATTACTGGCATCAGGGTTTACGATAAATACGAAGCTGAGATTCCGAATTTAGGAATGATTCAAGTCGAAGACCAAGAATCAGGAGCCTCCTTTTTGGTCAATACTGCTTCGAAAAGTGTACGAAAAAATTATCAAGAAAATTATCAAAAAAAAGTTCATTACTTCTCTGACAGCTTTAAAAAATCGGGTGCAGGAGCTCTGGATTGTAGAGTTGGTGAAAGTTATGTAAAAAAATTATTGGGTTATTTTAAACAACGAGGATAAGTACAAAATGAAGCGGATAAAAACCATAAAAACCCTGACGTCTCAAAGCTTGCTTTGGAGTGTTTGTTGCATGCTTGTTTCGATTACAGGATTTAGTCAAGTGTCAACCCGTATCGATTCAACCGCCATCAAAATTGGGGCTGAGTTGTTTTATAAAATTCAAGTAGAAACGGATTCGACCACCTTGGTCGTGTTTTCTGAAGAACAAACGTTTCAGCCACTAGAAATGATCAATAGCTACCCTACTGACACCACTAAAAAAGAAGGGTATTATCAGCTTACTAAAACCTATGGTCTGACGCAATTTGATTCTGGAACGTATACCATTCCGAAACAAAAAATTATAATTGGTGATAAAACCTTTTTTACCGATTCATTACAGGTTCAGGTGAACCCCGTTGCAGTAGACACGACCAAGCAAAAGCTTTTTGACATCAAACCAATTACAGAAGTTAAAAAAACACGTTCTGGGTTCTGGGGAAATTTCGTCTTGTTTCTATTCCTTTTATTTCTGATTGGTGGCGTATTATACTGGTTTATTTGGCGTAAAAAAACATTGACTGAAGCTCAGAAAATCGCAGCTTTACCTCCGTATGAGCGTGCTAAATTGGCCTTAGAAAAACTAGATGAAGCGCATTATTTTCAAAACGAAGAGATTAAAACGTATTATTCCGATTTGACTCTGATTTTAAGACAGTATCTGGATGAAAAGGTTTACGAACAATCGCTAGAAAGTACCACCGACGAATTAGTACTGCGTTTGAAAACCTTAAAGGATGCCAATCAAATTGAACTAAGTCCAGAAACAATTCGAAATATTGAAACGATTTTGAAACGTGCTGATTTGGTTAAATTCGCAAAATCTAAGCCTGATTTTGAATTAGCTAAATTCGATAAAAGCACTATTGAACTAGAAATTGATCATGTAAAGGAAGGGCTTCCAGAGCCCACAGAAGAAGAGTTATTAGAAGATTTGGCCTATCGTGAAGCCGCCGCTCGCAAACAAAAACGAAAAAAAATAAAACAAATTATAGCCGTTGTATTCGGGGTGATTTTAATGACGATGATTGGGTTAATTATCAGAAATGGGTTTACAACGACAAAAGATACCGTGCTTAGAAACCCTAGCAAGCTATTATTAGAAAAATCGGCTTGGGTCACCAGCGAATATGGCGCTCCAGGAATTATACTGTCAACGCCCGTCGTTTTAGAAAGACAACCGTTTGAGCTTCCAGAAGAATTGAAGGGCAAGGTTGAAATGGCTACATTTACTTATACTGGAGATAACACCCCAATAGATGTGGTTGTAAACAGTTCAAAGTTTGCGAGTCAACCCAAAAAAGGAAAAGAAAAAGAACCCGCCATTGATTTGGTAAAAGCCGCTGAAGGCGTTTTGGATACCTTTGAAAAACAAGGCACCAAAAACATTCTCAATAAAAGTGAGCAATTTATCACACCTAATGGACAAGAAGGGCTCAAAACATTTGGTGTGGGGGATTTTCTCATAAAAGATACACTCGTAAAGGGTGAGTATGTCATTTTAGGATTTTCAACCCCTAATTTATTACAGCAAGTTATTTTAACTTGGAAAGAGGACGATGTGTATGCGGATCAAATTATGGAACGGATTCTAAATTCTGTCGAACTGATTAAACTAACCGAAAAAGAAAAGTAATGTTTAAGGGAATCGATTTTACGCAAAAAGAATTTTTCTGGCTCCTAGTACTGCTGCCTGTATTGGTGTTTTGGTATGTCCTAAAGCATAAAAAACAAACCGCTCAACTAAGTGTTTCTAGTATTGAAGGCTTTCGAAAAACGAGTATTTGGACCACCTTAAAGCATCTTTTATTTGGCTTGCGAATGCTGGCAATGGCCCTAATTATTACAGCTCTTGCGCGCCCGCAAACAGTGGATGTGTCGTCAAAAACGAAAACAACACGAGGGGTTGACATCGTTATGGCGATTGATGTCTCTGCGAGTATGTTGGCCAAAGACTTAAAGCCCAATCGGCTTGAAGCGTTAAAAAACGTGGCTGCGGATTTCATTAAAGGACGCCCTAATGACCGAATTGGACTTGTAGAGTATGCTGGAGAAAGTTATACAAAAACACCTATTACAAGCGACAAAAGTATTGTACTTCAATCTTTAAAAGACATAAAATATAATACTGTCATAACAGGTGGGACCGCCATTGGGATGGGGTTAGCAACAGCTGTGAATCGGATCAAAGACAGCAAAGCAAAAAGTAAAATCATTATTTTGTTGACCGACGGCGTAAACAATGCCGGATTTATTGACCCTCAAACGGCGAGTGAACTTGCCGTTGAATATGGGGTAAAAACCTACACCATTGGACTTGGAACCAACGGCATGGCGTTATCCCCAATAGCCATCAGGAATGGCGTGTTTCAATATGGAAGAACACAAGTGGAAATTGACGAAAAACTCCTAAAAGAAATTGCAGAGGTTACCGGCGGAAAGTACTTTAGAGCGACGAACAACAGAAAGCTAAAAGAAATCTATAAAGAAATCGATGCGCTCGAAAAAACAGAAGTAGAAGAATTTAAATTTTATAACTATGAAGAAAAGTTCAGGCCGTTGGTGTTCCTGGCTTTGGGGTTATTATTATTTGAGTTTTTGTTGCGATTCACCTTATTTAGAAGCTTTATTTAAATGTATCAATTAGAAGAAAAAGTTTGGTTTTGGTTATTACTCATCGTTCCCGTGATGTTAGTGGTTTTTTTGTGGACTGTTTTCTGGAAAAAAAGAGTTCAAAAAGCCTTTGGAAGTACGGTTGTTTTAAAGCGATTGAGTCCCGATTTATCTTTTTTTAAATCGACCCTAAAATTTAGTGTCCTTTGCTTGGCTATCAGTGGCTTGGTCATTGCGTTAGTGAATCCTAAAATTGGCACAAAACTTGAAACCATCAAACGCGAAGGAGTTGATATTGTTTTTGCAATTGATGTTTCAAAAAGTATGCTTGCCGAAGATGTAGCGCCCAATCGTATCGAAAAATCGAAACAACTAGTGACTCAGATCATAAATAATTTAGCGAGTGATCGGATTGGAATTATTGCGTATGCGGGAAAAGCATTTCCTCAACTACCAATTACAACGGATTACGCCGCTGCAAAAATGTTTTTGCAAAGCATGAATACCGACATGCTATCTTCACAAGGAACCGCTATTGATGAGGCCATCCAATTGTCACGAAATTATTTTGACGATGAAGAACAAACAAATCGTGTCTTAATTATAATTTCGGATGGAGAAGATCATAACGACCTCAGTACCGAAGTTGCGGAGGCTGCCTCTGAAGAGGGTATAAAAATTTACACCATTGGGGTGGGGAGTGAAAAAGGAGGCCCTATACCCCTAAAAAGAAATGGCGTTGTGATGAGTTATAAAAAAGATCAAAAGAATGAAACCGTGATCACGAGGCTCAACGCAGAAACGTTGCGGTTGATTGCTAAGGAAGCAAATGGCGAGTATATTGACGGAAACTCCACCGCTGCTGTTGTGGAACAAATTAGAGACATTTTAAATGCAATGGATAAAAAAGAGTTTGAAGCAAAAGAATTTGCAGAATACAAGGATCAATTTCAGTGGTTTTTGGGGATTGGCTTATTCTTTTTAATTTTGGATGTTTTGTTTCTAGAACGAAAAACCGGATGGTTAAAACGTCTAAACCTATTTAACGAAAACTTATGACGGGCTTAAATAACAGACTAATGAACTTAAGCGTAGAGACGTGTCAAAATATAACTTTTGGACGTTCTTATTATTGCTTAATCTTACTATTAATGATCGCGTTCAATGGGCGTGCTCAAGAAATTGACCCTCGATTAGCGGAATCCAATAATTATGTATTTGAAGGGAATTCGCTAGTGGATGCCGATTTTATAGAAGCTGAAAAAAAATACCGTTTAGGCGTTTCAACAAAACAAAGCAACGCTGCTGGGTCTTATAACCTCGGAAATGCCTATTATAACTCTGAGCTTTATGATGAAGCAATGTCTCGTCACTTGGAAGCGGTAACGAATAGCAGTTCCAAAACTGAAAAACACAAGGCATATCATAACATTGGAAATACTTTAATGCAGCAAAAACGATGCAAGGAAGCAGTTTCTGCTTATAAAAATGCCCTAAGAAATAACCCTTCGGATGATGAAAGTCGATATAACTTAGCGCTCGCTCAAGAATGTGCTAAAGAGCAAGGGGACGGCGATGGTGATGGCGACGATGAAGACCAAGATAAAGATCAGGACGAAAATAAAGAGGACAAAGAGGACAGCGACGACACTAAAGATAAAGACGAAAAAAACAAAGACGAAGGCGACGAAGACGAGGATAAAAAAGAGGGGGATGATAAGGAAAATGAGGACGGAAAGCCTAAAGATGATGAAGGTGATCAAAAAAATAAAGACCCAAAAGACGACAAAGGACAACCTCAACCCCAGCAGGGAAAACTGTCACCTCAACAAGTAAAAAACTTACTTGAAGCCATGAGTAATGAAGAAAAAAAGGTACAAGAAAAAATGAATGCCTCAAAAACCAAAGGAGTCAATGTTAAAACAGAAAAAGACTGGTAAAGAATGAAACTAAAAATACTTTTATATATGTTTTTGATTTCAGGGTTTGTTTCTGCTCAGATATCTTTTACTGCAAAAGTGAGTAAAAAACAACTAGGGATCAATGAGCGACTTCGAGTTGACTTTACAATGAACAAAGACGGTGATGATTTTGAACCTCCAAATTTTGAAAATTTCACGGTAGTTGGCGGTCCTAGTCAATCTATCAATAATTCATGGGTTAATGGGGTGCGATCGTTTTCAAAAAGTTACAGTTATTTTTTAGCACCAAAAAAACGAGGGACGTTTGTTGTTGGACAAGCCTCCATTGAAATTAATGGAGAAACCTACAAGACCCTTCCAATAAACATAACTGTTACAGCCGCGATAGATAAGCCTAAAAACCCAAACGACCCTAATTATGTGGCATCTCAAACAATTCATCTAGTCGCTGAAATTTCAAATTCAAATCCATACTTAAACGAAGCCATTACGGTGGTTTACAAGCTTTACGTCGCTCAAAATACAGGCATTCGAAATTGGAGAGAACTTGACAAGCCTAGGTACGGAGATTTCTGGAGTCAGAATCTAGACGTTAAAGAATATAAAACAAAGCAAGGAACTTATAGAGGCGAAGATTATCTTTATGTCGTACTGAAAAAAATCGTTTTATACCCACAAAAAACCGGTAAATTAAATATTGAACCCTTATCCCTTGATGTGACCGTTGAAGTTCCTTCTAACAGGCGTGACGTTTTTGGACGACTCTTTACCAATACTGTGAATCGGACTGTTTCGGCAGGGAACCGCACGATTAACGTGAAACCACTTCCTGAAAACGGAAAACCAACTGACTTTTCGGGTGCAGTAGGCGATTTTGACTTTAAACTCGAATCTAATAAACAGACGCTAAAGGCCACCGAGGCTCTGGAATTAAAAGTTATTGTTTCTGGAAAAGGTAATTTAAAACTGTTTAAACTGCCTAAATTAGTCTTGCCTAGTGCGCTAGAAGTTTATGAACCCGAACACTCAGAAAACGTCGTAACTCGAACTTCTGGAATGCGTGGAACCATTAGCGACACCTACACGGTCGTCCCTAATTACCAAGGGAATTATCCGATTCCAAACATATCCTTTTCTTACTTTGATCTAAAGACAAAACGCTACAAAACATTAACTTCAGAACGACTGGTTATAGATGTCAATGAGGGGCCTTTAGGAGCTAGCAATAGCAGTTCTGGATCCATTTCTGAAAATGTAATTACCCCAAATTTAAATCAATTTAGTTCATTCAAAACAACAACAGAGTTCGAACCGATTGAATCCAAACCGTTTTTCAACTCTACCCTGTTCTGGTTATTGTTATTGTGTCCTTTTTTATTAATTCCTATTCTGATGCTTCTGGTCAAAAACCAAACCCTAAGAGCATTGGATGTCTCAGGAAATAAAATTAGAAAGACAAATCGACTGGCACGAAAATATTTAAGTCAAGCTAAAAAATCATTAGGAGATAAAGAACCGTTTTACAATGCTCTTGAACGTGCATTACATAATTACTTAAAGTCGAAGTTACGGATTGAAACCAGTGACTTTAATAAAGAAAAAATTGAAGAAATACTTAAAAATAAAAATGTTAATAGCTCAACTTTAGAGGGCTTCATCTCTCTTTTAACGGCCTGTGAGCTGGCGCGATACACACCGCTTTCGGCCGTTGACATGCAAAATGATTTAGATAAAGCTGCAGAGGTCATTAACGCTTTAGACAAACAATTAAATTAAAACAATGAAACATTTTCTTATTTTCTGGTTGATTTGTTTGGTTAGTTTTTCACAAACTAAAACCCCGTTTGAGCAGGCAAATGAACTTTATAATTCTGGTTACTATCAAGAGGCAATTGATCAATATACCTCTATATTAGACTCCAATCAGCATTCTGCAGAGCTGTATTACAACCTAGCAAACTGCCACTACAAACTCAATGAAATCGCTCCGAGTATCTTCTATTATGAAAAAGCGCTTCAACTCGCTCCCAATGATAAAGACGTTCTAAGTAATTTGGGTTTTGCACAAAAAATGACCATTGATGCCATTCAAGAGGTTCCAGAAAATGGATTTTCAAAACTCTTAAATAAAACCGTCAACTCCTTTAGTGTCGATGGGTGGGCTATTAGATGTGTTGGGTTAGTGTTTCTTTTTGTGTTGTTGTTTTTATCTTATTACCTCTCAAGTTCAGAATCAAAAAAACGTCTGTTTTTTGTCTCTAGCAGCCTTGTTTTAATCCTCTTAATTAGCTCTTTAGCCTTGCTTTTCAAAAAAGACAGCCTAGATGAATCCTCGCGTCCCGCTATTATTTTTGCAAAACAAACAGAAGTGAAGGCCGAACCAAACCTTAGAGGAGAAACATCATTTACCCTTCACGAGGGCACAAAAGTTCAAGTCATTGAAGATTATAATTTGGATTGGTCAAAAATAAAATTACGCAATGGAGAAACGGGCTGGGTTTCCAGCTCTGTATTGAGAAATCTTTAGTTTAATGAGAAAACAGTTCTAATTTTTTAGTTTTTAACCTATATTTACAACAATTCTTTAAATCCAATGACTATCAAAACACATTTTACATTCTTGTTTTCCTTTTTTTTTCTGTTCATTTTAGTTGCGCCCACGATTGTGCTCTTAAACTCAAATGAAGAGGTGACAACTGTTGTGTTTTCATTAGAAGAAGAAAATAAAGACATCGAAGATGTTAAGGAGTTTATTGAGTTTGTTTTTGATCAAACACATACGCACAATGCACGTTTATTTATAACGCATCAGGCATTATCATTTATGTTTTACAATAAAACTCTGAGTGAGATTCATTTAGAAAACACATCACCGCCTCCCGAATTTATTTAGATTAAATCCCGAGTTTATAGACAAAGAATTTCTCTTTGTAAATTTTTAATCTAATTTATATTTCAATGAAACAATTTTTTTCAAACTTTAAAGGGGATGCTTTTGGAGGTATTACTGCAGGTGTCGTCGCATTACCATTAGCTTTGGCTTTTGGAGTCTCCTCTGGATTGGGGCCTAGCGCAGGTCTGTATGGTGCTATATTTATTAGCTTTTTTGCAGCCCTTTTTGGGGGTACCAACACTCAGATATCTGGTCCAACGGCACCAATGACCGCGGTAAGTATGGTGGTAATTTCTGGAATTATTGCAGCCAATGATGGCGATGTAAACATCGCGCTCCCCGCCATATTAACGGTGTTTTTGATCGCAGGGCTTTCTCAAGTCGGGTTGGGTGTTTTAGGTTTAGGAAAATATATTAAATACATTCCGTATCCCGTGGTCTCTGGGTTTATGACAGCAATTGGGGTCATTATTTTATTAACTCAAATTTTACCTTCTCTTGGATACAACCCTAAGGAAGATGCAGACTATGTCAATCAATTCAAAGCACAAGCTGAAGAGGTTATTCTTGAAAATATTTTAAGGGACGAAGCAGGTGACGGCATCTTGGTGTTAGAAAATTTTACAGAAACAATCGACCGTGCCTCGTTGATCTCTCAAGAAGACATAAAAAGAGAATCTGAAATATTGGCAACCAAGAGCGCTTCTGGAACGATTGGAGCGCTTAAAGTAATGCCCAGAGCCTTGCAAAACATCAATTGGCTAGAGTTGTTATTGGCATTGGGAACCATTCTTATTATTTACGGATTTAAACGCATTACCACGGTGGTACCGAGTACGCTTGTTGCTCTGCTAGTAATGTCTGGAGCCGCCATCGGATTTGGCTTAGATTATAAACCCATCGAAGAAATTCCTAGCGGATTACCAATTCCGCAGTTAGCAATCTTTACAAATTTTAAACTCTCCACGATTACGCCTTATATTTTTACTGGGTTTACCCTCGCATTATTAGGCGCTATTGATTCGCTTCTTACAAGTATTGTGGCGGATAATATGACCAAAACAAAGCACAATCCAAACAAAGAGTTAATTGGGCAAGGTATTGGAAACAGTATTGCCTCTATATTTGGTGGTATTCCAGGCGCTGGCGCAACCATTAGAACCGTTGTCAATATAAATTCTGGAGGGAAGACAAAACTTTCTGGGATGATTGCTGGGGTGATGTTGTTATTTGTATTATTGGCATTAGGGCCTGTGGCGTCTAAAATACCGACAGCAGTGCTTTCAGGAATTTTGATAACCGTTGGGATTGGAGTGATGGACTACAAAGGACTCAAGGCAATACCAGCCTTACCAAGGGATCTTTCCTTTGGGCCCATTAAGTTAAGTTCTGAAGTTTTAGTAATGCTCGTGGTCTTATTGTTGTCTACTTTTTGGGATTTGATCTTTGCCGTTGGGGTTGGTTTGATTATTTCTTGCCTGATGTTTATGAAAAAAATAGGCGATCTTACCACCGAATATTCAGATGTCAAACCATTAAAAGAAAAATCGTGGCCCGATGAGAAAAACTTTCCAGAGCACTTAAAAGAATCCGTGTTTATCAAACACATTAAAGGACCGTTATTTTTTGGATCAACTTCTGACTTTCAGCAACTCTATAAACAAATTCCCGAGACGGCTACCACTGTAATTTTGCGCTTAGAACGCATGCAATATATGGATCAATCTGGACTGTACGCCATGGAAGATATGATTCAAGAGTTACAAACTCGAAATATTGAGGTTTTGTTTGTGAACGTCTTAAAACAACCGCGCTACATGATGGAGCGAATTGACATCATTCCAGATTTTATTCCAGAATCACACATTTATGATAGTTTTGAAGCGTGTATTAACGAGCTGTCTTAGTGATAAATTACTCCGTGTCTTCGGATGAATTCAGAATATTCGGAAGTTCTAGGGGTGTTTCTTCATTTATGAAATTTGGAAAAATCATTGGAGCTAAGGATTTAACGGGCTTATAAAGTACGGACGCTTCGATCTCCTCGTCGGAGACAAACGGAATTGTTTTGTTTAAAGTATTAAATATTAACAAAAGGATGCTAAGAATTAAAGCAATTTTTAGTCCTCCAAAGAGGCCGCCTAATAACTTGTTAAGAACACCCAATGCGGCAAAATCAGCCAATTTTGTCAGTGCTTTCCCCGCAAGGGAAATTACCAATACGATCACTACAAATGTAATCGCAAACGCAGTGATGTTGATTGTTTTTTCACCCCACTCAAAACGGTCAGATAAAAACTCCGCCGCATAATTGCTAAAATGAACAGCGCCATACACACCTACTAATAATGCAAGTAAGGAGGTTACTTCAACAAAAAAACCTTTAGAGAGCCCTTTTATTAACCCGTATAGAATAAGCGCGCCCAAAATAATATCAATGATCACCATGGTATTTTATTTAATTTTTGAAATTGACAATGAATCCTAACATAACAACACAAATGTTTCGTTTCTATTTTAATACACCCTAAATTTACGAAATAATTATGGCTCGAGACGAAGAACTTAAAAAACGATGGGAAGAGGTGGTCAAAAAACTATCCGCTCAATTTGCTGATGGCGACCCTTTAGACCTAGATGGAATCATCTATCTAATTGGCGTACAGGAGCTTGGGCAACTACACAGAACCTTTAAAAAAGACGAAAAACTCAACCTTATGCACATTGCAATATGTCGGCTTTTAGAGCCCTATGGCTATTATGCATTTGACTATTTCGATGAACAAGGTTGGCCACATTACACCATTAAAGAGGCGTTACCAAATCTTAAGGCTGGGGAACAAAGCATTCTCATGAAGGACGCCATTGTAAACTATTTTATTGAGGCGAAGTTTATTAGCTAAGTTTTCTTAAATTTGGCCTTTATTTAATATTATCATGATAGAAAACATCCATAAACTTATAGAAGAAGCTGAAGCATTTTCGACACAGTCCTTAGAAGAACTAGAGACTTTTCGTATTAAGTTTCTTGGTAAAAAAGGGCTTTTAACTGATTTATTTGCGCGTTTTAAGGATGTTCCAAATGAACAAAAAAAAGACTTTGGACAAGCCATCAATAAATTAAAGAGTGTTGCTCAAGAAAAAGTAAATGTCTTAAAGGCATCCTTAGAAAACAACTCGAGTGATTCTAATATTTTTGGCGACTTAACACGACCTGGAGAACCCTTTAATATTGGCGCGCGTCATCCTATATCCTTAGTTAAAAATCAAATTACAGACATCTTTTCAAGAATTGGTTTTAACGTTAGTGAAGGGCCTGAAATTGAAGATGATTGGCATAATTTTACCGCTTTAAACTTGCCTGAGCATCATCCGGCAAGAGATATGCAAGACACGTTTTTCATACAAACAGATCCTGATATTTTACTCCGAACGCACACAAGTTCAGTACAAGTGCGTTATATGGAAAATAACCAACCACCCATCCGAACGATTTCGCCGGGCAGAGTGTATAGAAATGAAGCTATTTCGGGACGTTCTCATTGCTTTTTTCATCAAGTAGAAGGCCTGTATATTGATAAAAATGTAAGTTTCGCAGACCTCAAACAAACACTTCAGTACTTTACTACCGAGCTTTTTGGAAAGTCAAAAATTAGACTTCGACCTTCTTACTTCCCTTTTACCGAGCCAAGTGCCGAAGTAGATGTCTATTGGGGTTTAGAAACTGAAACCGATTATAAAATGACCAAAGGAACGGGATGGTTAGAAATTATGGGCTGTGGGATGGTTGATCCAAATGTTCTTGAAAATTGTGGCATTGACTCTAAAGAATACTCTGGTTTTGCTTTCGGAATGGGGATTGATCGAATTGCGCTACTCCTACACCAAATTAGTGATATCCGATTGTTAAGTGAAAATAATGTGCGCTTTTTAGAGCAATTTAAAAGTGCCCTATAAATCCCTTTTTTTGAAAAAAGATATTCTTATTCCAGAAGTTAAAAATGTACACGTCGCGGTCGTTCGTGAGTATAATAACGACTACAAGGTCTTTGACTGGAATGCGTATATCATAAACGATAAGCCCGTCGCTTTGGAAATGGTAATTATCGTCACAAAAGGCTATTCTGAAGACAAAAAAACAGCGACCTTTCGAAAAAAAATAGAATCGCTACCTGCTAAAAGCTATGCGAAAATTGAAATGCTATTAGAAGATGTCTTGGCGATAAACAATCTTTTTAATGTCTCTTTTTTTGACGGTAATCAACTGTTTGAAAAATCTTTTGAATTCAGAAAAAATACAATTAACGAAAAAGCGCTTCAAGAAATTCCGTTAATGAATTTAAAAGGCGTTTTAAAGTCTTAAGTCTAACTTAGTTTCTCTGTTAGTTTCTTAAACGCTTTTTTGGAGTTTTTGTTCAAATACAAGACCTCATAAACCGTGTCAATAATCGGAGTTTGGGCAGGAGATTCCTTGCTTTGATTTATTTCATAAGCACTTTTTGTGGCGTAATAACCCTCGGCAATCATACTCATTTCCATTTGAGCAGATTTAACGGTATAGCCCTTTCCAATCATGTTTCCAAACATTCGGTTTCTAGAAAACAACGAATAACAAGTTACCAATAAATCCCCTAGATAAACGGTTTCGTTAATATTTCGTTTCATTTTGTGAGCCTTTTTTATGAACCGTTTCATCTCTCGAGTCGCATTACTCATCAACACACTTTGAAAATTATCGCCATAGCCTAAACCATGCGCCATTCCAGCGGCAATCGCATAAATATTTTTTAGCATAGCCGCATATTCGGCGCCCACAACATCATCATTTGTGCTGGTCTTTATATAATCACTCGAAAACTGATTTGCGACTTCATTAGCGATATCAAGATCTGCACAAGCAAACGTTAGGTACGATAGGCGTTCTAAAGCGACTTCTTCGGCATGACAAGGGCCCGCCAAAACAACAACGTTATTTAAGTCAACTGTATGTTTTTTTTGAAAATGTTCACCAACCAAAAGACCCGATGCAGGAATAATTCCCTTCACTGCTGATACAATTATTTTAGAAGAAATATCAATATTTAATTTATCAAGTTCGTCTTCAATAAACGCAGATGGAATCGCAAAAATTAACACATCGGCGTAGTCCGCCATTTTATTAATATCACTGTCTAAATACAGTTGATCCACTTGAAATTCAACAGCACTTAAATAAGATGGGTTGTGTTGTTCAGAAAGAATATAGTCAACCGTTTGAGGGCTTCGAACATACCAACCAACCTGGTCGCGGTTTTCGCAAAGCATTTTAACAATCGCTGTTGCCCAACTTCCACTTCCAAAAACTGCGTATTTTAACTCTGAAGACATTTACATTTTGTTTTGCGGTTCAAAAGTACTGAAAATAATACGTTCATCACGTGGAAGCGATCCGGCTTACTTAAATTTATTTTCTATAATTTCTAAAAAGCGTGTTTCAATATCCTCTTGACCTTCCCAGTTATTATAATCCGGTTTAATAATCATATTTAACAAATTCGTTGCTTCTTCAAATGAACCTAAGGTGCTTAGTTGTGATAAAACTCGGTCATAATCTTCGTTACTATTTTCGAATAGGTTTTTTACAAAGGCGAGTCGGTCGTTTAGCCCCACCTGAAATCCTTGTGTTTTTAGCTGATCGTTTAAAGAGGTTTGTGAAGTCTCTGGCGCAACAGCTTCAAAAACAGGAAGCTCTGCATAGCTTGGTGAAAGCTCGTTTAGGTCGTGTTCAATGGCTTCGGTTGGTTCGTTTAAAGCGGCTAGCATTGAGTCAACCTCTAAAGTTTCTTCGGGCATTTGAGCGACGATATCTTTAATTTTTTCGATCGCTGGTTCCATAATTGCCTCGGTATCTTCGGTGTCTATATTTACAAACGTTTTGTCTTCCACTTCTACGGCGTCCGTCACAGTATTGTTGAAAGCACCGTCAAGCGAATTAAAGAAAGAGGCATCCATTCCAGACGTCTCTGGAATTTGTCCGTCATTATTACTTTCCAAAAACCTCAAAACCGTTATTTTTTGATAAAGCAACGCAATCTCGGTTTGCATTTTGTTAAGATCTTCTCTCCCTGTAAGTTTAAGAATTCTATGAGCGATACTTACTAATTCCGACTCTAATTGCTTTTTCATTGTGTGTTGTTAATTAATTGATATCCATTTTAAGGCGACTGCAAACTTTATAATAATGTCTTTTTATAACTTTTAAATTTATACTTTTGATTTTTAATAAATTTACGTGACCTTTATAAAAAACGAATATAATTTTCGTTTGGTGTTAAAATTACAAAATGTTTCTCGAAAATACAGTAAACCCTAAAGAACAATTTGGTTGGATCGAAGTGATCTGCGGATCTATGTTTTCTGGAAAAACAGAAGAGTTGATTCGACGGTTGAGACGTGCACAATTTGCAAAACAAAAAGTAGAGATTTTTAAACCTGCTATTGATGTTCGGTATGATGACGAAATGGTCGTTTCACATGATGCAAACGAAATTCGCTCAACCCCTGTTCCGTCCGCTTCTAACATCCCTCTTTTAGCAGATGGATGTGAGGTTGTTGGAATTGATGAGGCGCAGTTTTTTGATGATGAGATTGTAAACGTTTGTAATGATCTCGCCAATAAAGGCGTTCGTGTGATTGTCGCAGGACTTGATATGGACTTTAAAGGGAATCCTTTTGGGCCCATGCCAAATCTAATGGCAACCGCCGAGTACGTTACCAAGGTTCACGCTGTGTGTACACATACAGGAAATTTAGCTCAATACAGTCATCGAAAATCTAAAAACGACTCTCTGGTGCTTTTAGGAGAAGTCGACGAGTATGAGCCGCTTAGTAGATCGGCCTATTATAAGGCCATCACCAAAGATAAATTGAGTGATATGGATGTGATTAATCCAATAGAAGTCAATAAAAAGAAATCAAATGCCTAAAGTGTTCGAAACAACTTTAGAAATTAATCTCCCTGCTTTAAAACACAATTTTGAGGTTTTAAAAGCAAAATTAAATACTGACACCCTTTTTTTAGCAGTCGTGAAAGCTTTTGCATACGGAAGTGATGCAGACGTTGTTTCTAATTATTTGCAGCAACTTGGAGTGGACTATTTTGCTGTTGCTTATGTCGCCGAAGGAGTTGCACTTCGAAAAGCCGGGGTCACAAAACCTATTTTAGTGCTGCACCCCTTAGTTAAAAATTTAGGCTTAGCAATTGAGCACTGTTTGGAGCCAAGTATATACAGCTTAAAACTTTTACAGGAATTTGAGGGGATTGCAAAAAATCTAAATCAAAACAACTATCCAATTCATATAAAGTTTAATACCGGCTTGAATCGCTTAGGGTTTGAACCAGAAGAACTTGATTTGGTTCTAGAATCTTTAAAGGAAGCATCGTCCTTAAAAGTAAAATCTGTGTTTTCGCATTTAGCAGCAAGTGAAGATTTTGAAGAACAAGAATTTACATTTGCTCAAATTAATCTCTATAAATCGCTTACCGAGACCTTTATTAATGGCTTGGGCTATCCCATTATCAAACACTTGTGCAATACTTCGGGAGTGCTAAATTATCCTGAAGCTCATTTTGATATGGTACGATGTGGAATTGGTTTATATGGGTTTGGAAACTCTGAAAAAGAAACTAAAAACTTGATTCCTGTCGCTTGTTTAAAATCTATTATTTCGCAAATTCACCAAATAAAAAAAGGCGCAAGTGTTGGATATAATCGGGCTTTTAAAAGCATTTCCGACATTGAAACTGCTACGCTTCCAATTGGTCATGCTGACGGAATTGGTCGCCACTTTGGAAATGGCGTTGGGTTTGTAATGATTCACGGAAAAAAAGCACCTATTGTAGGAAATGTGTGTATGGATATGATCATGGTCGACGTCACTAATATCGATTGTAAAGAGGGGGATGAAGTCGTGTTTTTTGATGCGAGCCATTCTGCAGAAAAAGCCGCCACCAATGCCAGTACAATTTCTTACGAACTCATCACAGGAATCTCACAACGAGTAAAACGTAAGATCGTGACAACTTAGTTAAAACTCGAAAAAAAACCTTTTACAACTTTTTTTTTATTAATTTAGTGGGAAATATTAACTCAAAACCTACTTAATTATGTTCAAAGAATTTAAAGAATTTGCCATGAAAGGCAGCCTCATCGATATTGCAGTTGGCTTTGTGATGGGCGCAGCTTTCAAAGAAGTCGTTACTAGCTTTACAGGAGGAATTATTTCGCCACTTGTTGGATTAGTATTTAAAACGGATCTAAAAAATTTAAAATACATTTTATCTGAAGGCAGTTTAAATGCTCAAGGTGTTTTAGAAGGGGAGTCCGCGTTGATGTGGGGGCAGTTTTTAACTCACACAATTGACTTTATTATTGTTGCTTTCTTTATGTTCCTTCTTGTAAAAGGGGTTAACAAATTTAAAAAAGAAGAAGAAGTTGTCGTAGCAGCCCCTACTGGTCCGTCAGACAACGAGCTATTATCAGACATTAGGGATTTGCTAAAAAAATAGCCTTTTTTAGTGAGATTCATAAAGACGAACCAAGAGGTTCGTCTTTTTTTGTTTTACAGAGGTTGTTTTCAGTTTATTTATTAATTTTACAGACTGAATTAAAGATGAAAAAAATGAAAATTGCAGTTGTAGGTGCTACCGGAATGGTTGGGACCGTCATGTTAAAGTTACTCGAAGAGCGTCAATTTCCAATCACAGAACTTATTCCTGTCGCTTCAGAACGAAGTGTGGGTAAAAAAGTGGCGTATAAAGGGGTTGATTATACCATTGTTGGCCTGGCCACAGCGGTCGAAATGAAAGCTGATATTGCTATTTTTTCTGCTGGTGGAGACACCTCTCTTGAGTGGGCTCCAAAATTTGCGGATGCTGGAACGATTGTAATTGACAATTCTTCTGCTTGGCGAATGGATCCCACAAAAAAACTAGTCGTTCCTGAAATTAATGCTTCTGAACTGACGGTTGATGATAAAATTATCGCCAATCCAAACTGCTCCACAATTCAATTAGTCATGGCGCTATCGCCATTACACGAGAAATATAAAATGAAACGTGTGGTTATTTCAACGTATCAATCTGTTTCTGGAACCGGTGTCAAAGCAGTTCAACAATTAGAAAACGAAATTAATGGGGTTAAAGGCGAAATGGCCTACCCTTACCCAATAGGCCGAAATGCCTTACCGCATTGTGATGTGTTCCTTGAAAACGGGTACACTAAAGAAGAAATGAAATTAGCAAGAGAGCCACAAAAAATATTAAATGATCGTTCATTTTCAATTACCGCGACTGCCGTTAGAATTCCAACTGCAGGTGGTCATTCTGAATCTGTAAATGTGCAATTTGAAAACGATTTTGATCTCGCTGAAGTCCGCACTATATTAAGTCAATTTGATGGAGTCACCGTCCAAGACAACACCGATACAAACACCTATCCAATGCCAATTTATGCGCATGGAAAAGATGATGTTTTTGTAGGTCGTATTCGAAGAGATGAAACCCAACCAAATACTTTAAATATGTGGATTGTTTCTGACAACTTACGTAAAGGGGCGGCTACCAATGCAATTCAAATTGCAGAATATCTGGTTGCAAATATTTTGTAGTCAATAGATGCTTTTAATAAAAAATGTTTCTTTTAATTACAATGAACGCTCCGTATTAAGGGCGGTTTCTGCGGTCGTTAAAAGTGGCGATTGTTTGGCGATTGTTGGAGAAAGTGGTTCTGGAAAAAGTACACTTCTAAAACTAATTTTTGGACAAATGGATGTTGATAACGGATCAATATCCTGGAAAGATCAGCCTATTTTAGGGCCAAAAAACAAACTTGTAGTGGGTCATGATTTTATGAAATATGTGGCGCAAGAATTTGATTTGATGCCCTATACCAGTGTTTCCGAAAACATTGGAGATCATCTCTCTAATTTTTATCCCGACAAAAAAAAAGCACGCGTTAAAGAGCTCATTGAGGTTGTGGAATTAGAAGGCTTTGAAAACACTAAAATACAATTCTTAAGCGGGGGTCAAAAGCAACGTGTGGCCTTAGCGCGAGCAATTGCAAGACGTCCTGAAATAATTCTTCTGGATGAACCTTTTAGCCATATCGATAACTTCAAAAAACAATCTTTGAGACGTAATTTATTTGCGTATTTAAAAACAAATAACATCGCCTGTGTGTTGGCAACTCATGACAAAGATGATGTTCTGTCTTTTGCGGACCAAATGATGGTACTACACAACGGGACTGTTTTGGTCACGGATACCCCTAGGGATATCTACTTAAATCCGAGGCATTCGCTTGTCGCTGCCTTTTTTAGTGAATACAGCGTTATTGATGGTCACTACTATTATGCGCATGAAATTAATTTAATAGAAGACGGTTTGCTCAAAGCGGTTATCAAGCATAATTTCTATAAGGGAGCTTTTTACTTGATTGAAGCAGACCTCAACGGAACGGTTATTCGTTTTACAAATGCGAATGCGCTGAAAGAAAATTCTGTGGTTTCGTTAGAACTAAGCCGTTAATGTTTTTTTTCTCTGGTTCGTTTCGTTTTTTCAATATAAAATACTAAATTACAAATATCTAACTCTAATTTAAATCTTATTACTATGTCGTTTTTTTTAATACCCTTTATTATTTTTGGATTGATTATTATTTTTTCTGCACTTTTTACAGTCAAGCAACAAACCGCCGCTATTATTGAGCGTTTTGGGAAATTTCAAAGCATTCGTCAGTCTGGGCTTCATTTCAAAATTCCTTTAGTCGATCGTATTTCGGGTCGTTTAAGTTTAAAAATCCAACAGTTAGATGTCTTAATTGAAACCAAAACACTAGATGATGTTTTTGTTCGTTTAAAAGTATCTGTTCAGTTTAAGGTGATTAAAGACAAGGTTTATGATGCCTTTTATAAGTTAGACTATGCACACGATCAGATCACCTCATATGTGTTTGATGTGGTACGAGCTGAAGTACCAAAGATGAAGCTTGATGATGTTTTTGTTAAAAAAGATGATATTGCTATTGCTGTCAAGTCGGAGTTAAACCAGGCCATGATGGATTATGGATATGACATCATAAAAACCTTGGTGACAGATATAGATCCAGACTCACAAGTTAAAGAGGCGATGAACCGAATTAATGCCTCTGAACGCGAAAAAATTGCGGCACAATTTGAGGGAGATGCTGCACGAATTCTGATTGTAGAAAAAGCGAAGGCTGAAGCAGAAAGTAAACGCCTACAAGGGCAAGGTATTGCCGATCAACGTCGGGAAATTGCTCGTGGCCTTGAGGAGTCTGTAGAAGTGCTAAATAAGGTGGGGATTAACTCTCAAGAAGCTTCGGCATTAATTGTAGTGACACAACACTACGATACCCTTCAATCTATTGGGCAAGAAACAAATAGTAATCTTATTCTATTGCCTAATTCACCGCAGGCAGGCAGTACAATGCTAAACGACATGGTGGCTAGTTTTACCGCAAGTAATCAGATTGGAGAGGCGATGAAAAACGGTCCTAAAAAATTAAAAAAATAACTTAAATACGGCTCGCTTCCTCGTTTAACAAGGGATGATCATCCGATTTAGCCGTTGCTACAAAAATGTCGATCTGTTCGGTGCGTTTTAACCCGTTTTTTAATAGTTCATTTAGGGTGATGACGGTAGCGATGCGTGTCCCCACTTTTTTGGCGGCGGTATTAAATAACGGTTCTAAATCTTCATAAGAGACGTCTTTGGCTAAAGCTTGAATCTCCGTTTTGACTTTGAGCTGCTTTTCTTCAGGAAGGTTCGTGTATTTTTTTCCAAGTTGTTTAATAACGTCAATCGGTTTTCTTTGTGATTGTTGTGTTGGATTTGGTTTAGATTGGTTAGGCGTTTGTTTAGGAGCTTGTTTTACCCAAGTATCTCGTAATCCAACTGTTTTATTGAACACTAAGTTGTGTTCACTTGTGTCTTTATCTAGATTGAAATATCCGATGCGTTGAAATTGAAATTGTTCACCAATACTTGCATTTTTAATGTGTGGCTCAATGAACGCTTTTCTAACGTTTAATGATTTTGGATTTACAAATGTCAAAAAGTTTTCTGTTTGATTGTCTGGTTCTGCGTGTACAAACAAACGGTCATATTCTCTAACTTCTGCTTCAATGGCGTGCGCTATAGAAACCCAATGCAAAGTTCCTTTTACTTTTCGAAGGCTTTCGGGGGTTCCGCTGCCGCTTAAACTTTTTGGGTCATAACTACAGTGAATTTCTAAAATTTTCCCACTAGCATCTTTTACGACACTTTCTGCTTTGATAATAAAAGCATTTTTGAGTCGTACTTCTTTCCCAAGTGAGAGTCTAAAATACTTACTATTAGCGTCTTCTTTAAAATCATCGCGTTCTATATAAAGATCTTTAGAAAACGGAACCGTTCTCGAACCACTCGTTTCATCTTCTGGGTTGTTTTCAGCCTCTAACCACTCCTCTTTTTCTTTGGGATAGTTTTTAATCACAAGTTTTACAGGATCTAAAACAGCCATAATCCGAGCGGCTTTTTTGTTGAGATCTTCTCGAACACAAAACTCTAAAAGAGAGACGTCTATTATGTTATCGCGCTTTGCAACCCCGACGGTATCTATGAACTTACGAATGGAAGTGGGGGTGTAACCTCGACGTCTAAGTCCAGAGATTGTTGGCATTCGAGGGTCGTCCCAACCGCTCACAATGTTGTCCTCAACCAATTTTAATAACTTTCGCTTACTCATAATCGTATAGCTTAAGTTTAATCGTGCAAATTCGCGTTGTTTTGGAATTATAGGGAGGGATTCTTTCGTATAATTAGAAACCATTGTTTTAAACCAATCGTATAAATCTCTGTGAGGCTTAAACTCTAAGGAACAGAGGGAGTGTGAAACCTGTTCTAAATAATCACTCTCGCCATGAGTCCAGTCATACATGGGATAAATACACCAGGTCGATCCGGTTCGGTGGTGATCCGCATGTAAGATGCGATACATTAACGGGTCGCGCATCAACATATTCACATGCTTCATGTCTATTTTAGCTCTTAAAACATGTGTACCTGCCTTGAATTCTCCGTTTTTCATTTGATTGAAAAGGGCTAGATTTTCTTCTACAGAGCGGTTTCTAAATGGCCCATCTACCCCTGGTTGCGTCGGCGTTCCTTTTTGAACAGCCATGGCTTCACTAGATTGAGAGTCTACATAGGCTTTGCCATCTTTTATCATTTCTAATGCCCAAACGTGTAATTGCTCAAAATAGTCCGAGGAGTATAACTCTTTGTCCCATTGATACCCTAACCAAGTGATGTCTTCTTTGATTGCATCTACATATTCCTGATCTTCCTTCGTGGGGTTCGTATCATCAAAACGCAAATTAACTGGTGCGTTATAGGTTTCACCTAAACCAAAACTAATACCAATCGCTTTTGTATGACCAATATGGAGGTAGCCATTCGGTTCTGGGGGAAATCGAAAGCGTAGTTTGTTTTGTGGCAAGCCGTTCTTTAAATCTTCTTCTACTATTTGCTCTAAAAAGTTGAGCGGTTTGTGGGTGTCTGACATAATGCTATGTATTTCTTGAATAAATACGCAGCAAAATTAATCAAATAAAAAGTTTATAGATATATCTTCGGTATAATTATTATTTTTATCAAAATAAAAAACTATAAAATGGGAGTAATTAAGGTTGAAAACATTCGAGTGTATGCGTATCATGGGTGTATGAGCGAGGAAACAACGATTGGGAGTGACTACAGGGTAGATGTAAGTGTTAATGCTGATTTAGAAAAATCGTCTGTGACAGACGCTTTAAACGACACGGTTGACTATGTAACATTAAATGCGATTGTCGTTGAAGAGATGAGCGTTCCAGCGAAGCTGTTGGAGGCGGTTGCAAAACGAATCATCCACCAAATCTTTGATAAATGCCCCACGGTAACCGCCACGACTGTTTCGGTTTCAAAAATCAACCCACCATTAGGGGGAGATGTCGAAAAAGTAACGATTGTGTTGAGTGAAAACCGGGATTAACTTTAGGGAATAATAACTGAAAGTGCGGCTTTTTTAATACTGATCTTAAGTGTGTTGGAATCAATTTGCCTTGATTCCCCATCGATTTGGGTTAAAACTCCTCCACTTAGAAGATTGGTTATTTCTATGTTTTTAGTTAAGAAATAGTGTGCTTTTTTAAATTTTTGCGGTTTTTTTATCAGTAGTAAAAAAGCAAAATAAATAATTTCTAATTTATTAAGGGTCTCCACAATAATAACGTCAAGCATGCCATCTTGAATAGATGCTTTTGGAGTTAGAGAGATGTCATACCCCATCTCATTAGAATTTGAAACAAATACCATAAAGGGTTTTAACGAAAAAAGTTCAGAGTTAATCGCTATTTCAATTGAAAGCGGAGGTGGTTTAGAAAAAAACGTGGAAAGCGATGCTTTCAAATAGGAGGCTAACTGTCTTTTTTTTGTGTTTGAATAATTATTTATAACGTTGGCGTCGAAACCAATGCCAGAGTTGCTGAAAAAATAATGATTGTTTATTTCGCCTGCATCAATTTTGGTAGTGATGCCTTGTTTAATCACCCTTAAGGCGTCTTCACTATTTTTGGGTATATTAAGGGTGGTTGCTAAACCGTTTCCTGATCCAAATTTGATAATACCAAGTTTAACTCTGGTACCAATTAAACATCCCGCAACTTCGTTTATCGTGCCGTCGCCTCCACAGGCGACAATAATATCAACTCCTTTTTTAATCGATTCTAAAGAAAGCTCAATGGCGTGGGATGGCTTAAGAGTTTCTGTAATTTCTACTTTGAACGTCTTTGGATTAAAAACCCTTAAGACCATTGCTGGGTCTAGGCTGTTTTTTCCTTTTCCAGAAATAGGATTCACAATAAAATGTATGGTTGTAATGGCGTGCAACTTTATTTTTTCTTTTGTAAAGGTTATCTTGTTTTTACTGATATATTTCTTTTATCTTGTGTAATGTTTAAATTTGCTTAAATTTGCGTTCGTTTTTGGCGTCTTGGCCGAGTGGCTAGGCAGAGGTCTGCAAAACCTTCTACAGCGGTTCGAATCCGCTAGACGCCTCAACTTACTTAAACCACATCATCACTGATGTGGTTTTTTTATTCTCTTATATCTTCAATAATCGTTTGTGGGTTTAATTTGTCTTTTGGTAAAAATCCTTTGGTTATGAGTGTTAATCCACAAATTATTAAAAGTGCCCCAAGAATTTTCTTTGTTTTTATAATGATTCCAGGGGTTAATTTTTTCTTTAATTGTTTTGCCAACACAATTTTAATCAAATCTGTTATAAAATAAGCTAGCATTAATGTTCCAAAAAATACCATAAAACGATTGATGTCGTTCTCAAAATTTGGACCTGTAACAATGACCACTCCTAACCAAAATAGTAAAACACCAATATTTATAAAGTTTAATAAAAACCCTTTAATGAATAGCTCTATATAATTAGCTTTAAATGAATTATTAAATTGATTTTTAATTTCTTTTAGGTTGGGCTTTTTAATAAAAATGATTAACCCGTAGATCGCTAAGATGGTTCCACCAAAGACATACAAACCTGGTTGATTACTTAAATTTTCTAATAGTTGAAAGCTACTAAAATATGCCACTGAAATGAAAATAATATCTGCAATAATAACGCCCGCATCAAAAGCAATGGCAGCTCTAATTCCTTTTGTGATACTTGTTTCAATGAGTACAAAAAAAACAGGGCCAATCATAAAAGCTAAAAAAAAGCCAAGAGGAATCGCAGCTTGAATATCTTCGATCATGATTGTATTATAAAATTAATTAATTTAAAATAAATAATAATTAGTCCTTAAAACTAATAGTTCCACCAATCCTATTGGTTTCCTTTAAGTGTTTTGTGGTTCCATGAATAGTTAAGTTGCCACCTGCAATAATTCTAACTTCAATAAGATCAGAACTATTAACATCGACATCCCCGCCAGCCTTAATTTTTATTTTAGAATTTAGAGCTTTTAATTGTGATCCATTATAAATGCCTCCAGTTCTTATGTTTAAGTTTTGTGATTCTGTGGTGCCACTTGTTTCAATAGCCCCACCTGTTACACTCTTAATCGTTAATATTTTTGTATCCGTCTTAACAGATATTGTACCACCTTCTTGTGCTTTTAATTCTAACTCATATTGTTTAAAAGTAGATTCTGAAGCGACTTTAGCACCTTCATTAACATCGATGGTATGAATTTTAGTGTAAAATAATTTTATAAATGTTTTACTTCCATTAAATGATTTATGAAGCGCCATTCTTATTCTAAGCACATCATTTTTTTGAATAACTATTACATCTGTAGTATTAGCTCCAGTTATTTCAATTTTGTTTTCGGTAGACTCAATGAGTTCTACATTGATTAAATCATAGATTTTGAGTTCAGAAAACTCTCCTAATGACTTACTAATTGGGGTTTGAGAAAAGACTAAAAAATTAAAAAGTAAGAGTAATAGTGTATAAGGTTTCATTGTGTAAAAATTTAAGTAAAATTAAGCTAAACTAAAGTCTAAGTGTTTTTTAACCAAATCGGCTTGTTTGACGCGGACCTCAATTTCATCACCTAACTGGTATTTTGTTTTTGTTTTTTCTCCTATTAAAGCAAATTCCTCAGCATCAAACCTATAGAAATCGCCTTTAATATCTCTAATTCTTATCATACCCTCACATTTGTTTTCTATAATTTCTACATACATTCCCCATTCGGTTACTCCAGAAATAACTCCTAAAAAAGTATCTTCTTTGTGGTCTTGCATGTACTTGACTTGCATATATTTTATAGAATCACGTTCTGCTTTTGTCGCAAGATATTCCATGTTAGAAGCGTGTTTACACTTTTCTTCATAAACCCCTTCGTTTGTTGTTTTATTTCCGTCGAGATAATGTTGTAGCAAACGATGTGCCATAACATCAGGGTATCTTCTAATTGGCGATGTAAAATGACTGTAATAATCAAAAGCAAGGCCGTAATGGCCAATGTTTTTAGTAGAATAGGCTGCTTTACTCATGCAACGAATGGTCAATGTATCAACTAAATTTTGTTCTTTAGTCCCTTTTACATTTTTAAGAAGAGTATTTAAAGATTGTGTCGTAGTTTCTCTATTTTTAAAATTTAATTGGTGGCCAAATTGAGATACAATTCTTTGAAGACCGGCTAATTTTTGGTCATCAGGTTCATCATGAGTTCTATAAATAAATGTTTTTTGTGGGGATTGTTTTCCTATAAACTCAGATACTTTTCTGTTTGCTAATAGCATAAACTCTTCAATTAGTTTATTTGCATCTTTAGATGTTTTAAAAAACACGCCTACAGGGTTATTCGCTTCGTCAAGATTAAATTTAACTTCTGCTTTATCAAAAGAGATAGCGCCGTCTTTCATGCGTTTTTGACGCATTATTTTCGCAAGTTCATCTAATTTTAAGATGGCTTCTTTAATTGCAGTATCTGCAGTATAAGCTTCACCTGTTATTGAAATTTCTTCTGGAATTTCACAAGCTTCTGTTTCTATAATATGCTGTGCCTCCTCATACGCAAAACGAGCATCACTGTAAGTAACTGTTCTTCCAAACCATTGGTTTTCTATAAGTGCTTTATTATTAATTTCAAAAACTGCTGAGAACGTATATTTTTCTTCGTTTGGACGTAAAGAGCACGCATTGTTAGATAATACTTCAGGAAGCATTGGAACGACTCTATCAACTAAATAAACAGAAGTTGCTCGCTCGTAAGCTTCGTCATCTAAAACAGTCCCCTCTTGTAAGTAATGAGAAACATCGGCTATATGAATTCCTATTTCGAAGTTGCCATTAGGAAGTTGTTTAAATGATAAGGCATCATCAAAATCTTTTGCATCCTTTGGATCTATTGTAAAGGTGAGTGTTGATCGCATGTCGCGACGTTTAGATATTTCGCCTTCTGTGATAGAGGTGTCTATATTGTTTGCAAACGTTTCAACTTCAGTTGGAAATTCATAAGGCAATCCATATTCAGCTAATATGGAATGAATTTCTGTATTATGATCGCCTGGTTTTCCTAAGATTTTAATTATTTTTCCATTAGGGCACTCTGCTTTATCAGGCCATTCTTCTAAACTTACCAATACTTTATCGCCATCTTCAGCTTTTAAAGTTTTAGAAAGTGGAACAAAAACATCAACGGGCATCTTATTACTATCCGGAACTACAAATGCAAACTTTTCATTTAATTGTACAATTCCAACATAGTCTGTTCGTGATCGTTTAATTATTTGAGTTATTTCTCCTTCTTGTTTTCCATTCTTTTTTCGGTTATAAACATATAACTCAACGGTATCCCCATGAAGTGCTTTTTGCATCTTATTAGCTGCTATAAAAACATCGTCTTCTAAATCATCACATACAATATATGCATTGCCTCTAGAGGCCATATCTACAGTGCCAATATAGTATTCTGTTGAGGTGACTATTTGAAATTTACCACGTTCTATTTCTTCTATTTCTTTTTGACCTGCAAGTTTGTGAAGATTTTTTATAATCTGGTTACGGCTACTCGCATCATTTACACCAAGTTGTGCTGCTATTTGCTTATGATTGAATGTTTTTTTTCTATCTGCTTTAAGAATAGTTAATATACTTTGACTATAATTTTCAATAGATTGCTTGTTATTCTTTTTTCGTTTCATTTAAGGTATCTAATTAAGCAAAGCTACTACTTTAATTCAACCAAAAGTCATCTCTTTTTAACTTTATCCACATTTAATATAATCATATTAATTTTTTATTAAATTATTTAAAAACTAATGGTGTTTATTATAGTCTGTGAATAGGTACTATAAGTTTTTTTGTATTCCTTTGTTTTATCACTTATATACATATTATAAACAATTACTTAACAACTAATTATTTAGTTAATTATTTGATTTATAAATATTTAGTTATACCTATTATACATTGTTGATAACCTCTACTCACATAGAATAGCTTATAAGTAATTTAGTTTTTTTTGTTTACAAGCACCCTTTCAATATTCATAAGTAAACAACTAAAAAAGATAACTTAATTAGTTTTATAATTTCATACAGCCGGTTGATAAAATTAATTGATATTAAAAAATTTAGTTTTCATATTCGTTCATTAATTATTAACAACTAATTAAAAAGGCTATGAACAATTTAAATTATATAAAACTCTTTTTTGTAAATTTACTAATAATTTAAGTTTTAACAAATGAACATATCTATCGGAAACGATCACGCAGGAACAGATTATAAATTCAAAATTGTAGAATTTTTAAAATCTAGAAATATTCAAGTTGTAAATTATGGAACAGATTCGGATTCGAGTGTCGATTACCCAGATTTTGTACATCCTGTAGCTCAAGATGTCGAAAGTAAAAAAGCAACCTTTGGAATTTTAATATGTGGCAGCGCTAATGGTGTTGCAATGACCGCAAATAAATATTCAAGCATAAGAGCGGGTATATGTTGGAACAATGAAATTGTGTCGTTAATACGGCTACATAATAATGCAAATATACTTTGCATTCCTGCTCGTTTTACCGAAATAGACGCTGTTTTAGAAATGGTTGAAACATTTTTAAATACAGAATTTGAAGGGGGACGTCATCAAAATAGAATTAATAAAATTCAACCTTGTTAAAATTATAATGGGTCATTCTCATAATCATTCCACTAATCATAAAGATAGAAATCTTCTAATCTCTATTTTATTAAATAGTATGATTACGATTGCTCAAATTATTGGCGGATTTTTATCAGGAAGTCTTGCTTTATTAAGTGATGCATTACATAATTTAACAGACGTTTTCTCTCTTATTATTTCTTATATAGCGTCTATTTTATCCAAAAAAAAAGCCACCAATACGCGAACGTTTGGATATAAGCGCGCTGAAATTATAGCTGCATTTATCAATGCTTCATCGTTAATTGTGATTGCTATTTATTTAGTATTTGAAGCCATCAATCGCTTTTTTAATCCTCAAAAAATTGAAGCTGAATTAGTTATATGGTTATCTATTTTAGGAATTTTATTCAATGGATTAAGTGTTTTGTTATTAAAAAAAGACAGCGCTAATAATATAAATATTAGATCAGCCTATATTCATCTACTTACAGATATGCTGGCAAGTATTGCGGTTTTGATAGGCGGTCTTTTAATGAAATTCTATCAAGTTTTTTGGGTCGATGCTGCGCTAACCGTGGCCATTGCAGTGTACCTTATTATCGTCGGTTTTAGTTTACTTAAAGAATCTTTTAATATTCTTATGTTATTTACCCCTAAAGAAATTCGGATTGAGGATGTGGTAAAAGAGGTTATAAAAACGGATAAAATAAATAATATTCATCACATCCATATTTGGCAATTAAATGAATCAGAAATACACTTAGAAGCCCATATTGATTTTAACGACGATTTAAAGTTTTCGGAATTTAATACGATTCTTAAATTACTAGAATCTACCCTTTACGAAAAATTCAAAATAAACCATTTTAATATTCAACCAGAATACGGCACTACCGATTCTAAAGCGATCATTATTCAAGATTAAATTATGTTAGACATTTATATTAAAACCTTTGAGCAGCTCTCATTAGAAGAGCTCTATTCATTATTACAATTAAGAAGTGAAGTTTTTGTCGTAGAACAAGACTGTGTGTATCAAGATATCGATTCAAAAGATCAATCTGCACTCCATATTATTGGAAAAAATAAAAATAAAATTATTGCTTATACACGTGTTTTCAAAGGTGGAGATTATTTTAAAGAAGCGAGCATCGGAAGGGTTGTTGTTTCGCTAAAGGAACGCCATTTAAATTATGGCCAACAAATAATGGAGGCTTCCATAGTAGCGATTAAAAACAACTACCAAACTACAGAAATTAAAATTTCGGCTCAGAAATATTTAGAAAAATTCTATAACAATTTAGGGTTTAATACTCTAGGAGAGCCTTATTTAGAAGATGGTATTCCCCATATAGGAATGTTAAAAAGTTAGTTTTTATTATAAATATAGGTGATCTTAATTTCTACCCGTCTATCAAATTTCGGATCTTTTCCTAAAGGATATTTATTTTTCAAACCGACATACCGCATTCGGTTTCTGTTGATGCCTTTATCAACTAAATAATCATAAATAAACCGAGCCCTCGCCAAAGATAAATTACGTTTGCCTGTCCTTTTATCAATTGAATCTCTAGAGTTTCTAGTACAACAAATATGACCCTCAATTGTGAAGTTAAGTTCTGGTCTTCCTCTTAACGCTATTGCTAACATTTCTAGTACTGGAACCGATTCTTCTTCAATATAACTATACCCTGTTTTGAATAAAATATTATCTAAAATTATTTTATCACCAACGGCGATATTTTCTTTTATAAGTTGATTATCCTCGACTGGTTTTTCAACTTCATCTGTTTCAATCTCCGCTGGAATTATTGGTTTTTTAAAGTCAACACGGACCTCAACTTTACGATTCAGCCCACGAATTATATTTAAGTTGTCAGATGAAATAACACGCAATAAAACTTCTCCTTTTCCATCTACGTTGGTTATGAGGTTTTCATCCATATCAAGTCCAGAAAATATTTTTTTTATTGCATCGGCTCTATTTTGAGAGAGTTTTAAATTATAAGAATCAGTTCCACGATCATCGCAAAACCCATAAATTGAAATTCGTTCAACTTCAATATCTTTTAAACTTTGTATAAACAACACAAGTCGATTGACTTCAATTTCTGTCACATTAAACTTTCCTGTTTCAAAATAGACCACATGCGTATTAGAGGTCTGCGCTTGTAGCGTGTTGACTAATAAAACGAATAAAAAAATAATTTTACGCATCGTGTTTTCCTATTTTAATATTTTTTGATATTTGTTCTGGTCATTTAAAATTTCTTGCGCTTCAAATACGTCCTCATTTGTTGCAATAAAATAGGCGTACATTCCTTCACGGTAAAAATAACGTTTTATAATTTCACCCTCCAAAACTTGAACGATCTCATTTTTAAACTCGTCGATCAGTTTTAGTTTTGATTGATGTAATGCTGTTTTTAAAACATCAAAACTAGCATCCATTTCTATAAAACCCTCTTTGTTTGTTACTTTTTTTAATTGATTTATTTCTGATTGAATTTTATCGTCTGCATTGTACTTCTCTTCAAGGCTTAGCTCTTTAAATTCCTCAAAATCTTTTGTACTTAAATGAAACTCTTCAAATGAATCAAGCGTATTATTGTGGTAATAGTGGTTTGAATAATCAAACACCATAGAGCTATTTAAGACACTTTCGATGTACTTGTTGGAGAACTCAGACCCAATCACTATGTCAGGGTTAATTCCGCCACCATCGTATACCGTACGCCTATTCTTTGTCTTAAATGCTTTGTACTCATTCTCCTTAACACGAATCGCAGAACCATCCTCTTTTCTATTTCTGTAGTTCAATGCTTGAATACAGCGTCCAGATGGCGTGTAGTATCGTGATATTGTTACCTTCAATTGTGACCCATAAGGAAGTTTCGTGGGTTTCTGTACCAATCCTTTTCCAAAACTCCTCTTTCCCACAATGACAGCACGGTCTAAATCTTGAAGAGCTCCCGCTACAATCTCACTGGCTGAAGCACTTTTTTGATTTATTAAAATTACCAAAGGAATGTCCAAACTCAAGGGTTGGTCTTTTGTTACAAACGTTTGGTTATAGGTTTCTATGTTTGACTTCGTAGAGACAACAAGCTGTCCTTTCGGAACAAAAAGGTTAACTATTTTAACGGCTTCATGAAGCAGACCTCCTGGATTGTTTCTTAAATCTAAGATTATCCCTTTTGCTTCATCAATAAGCATCAATTTAAGAGCACTTTTAACTTCAGAAGATGCGGTTTTTGAAAAACGATCCAAAGCGATATATCCCACCCCATTTTCTAATAATTTAGAGACTGGTACCGCTTTTGGCGTGATATCACCTCTGGTAACTACGATCTCTTTATCTTCTCCATTTCGTCGATACGTCAACGCGACGTTCGTATTTTTTTTACCGTTCAAAAATTGGGTTGCACTTTCTTTTAAGGCACTCACTTCAAGCCCCTCAATTTTTATAATTTCGTCTCCCGATTTCAATCCTGCTTTATCCGCTGCTAAGTTTTTATAAACCTCAACAATGACTAATTTATTTTTTTGAGAATTAATACTTGCTCCGATTCCAACATAAGCTCCCGATTGATAAATACGTGCTTTTTCAACATCCTGCTCGTTCATATAGCTGGTGTAGGGATCAAGTTCTTTTAGCATGTGTTTGACACTTTTCTGCATCAACTCAGCAGGGTTTGTCTCGTCAACATAATTCATATTAACTTCTTTAAAAAGTGTTGTGAAGATGTCTAACTGTTTAGCAATTTCGAAATAATCATTTTTATAAGCAGTTGTAAATAAAAATATCACAGCGAGCATTCCAATAAAAAGACTTCTTTTGTTAAGATGAAACTTCATTTGATTGTTTTTTGTTAAAACGTTTTATTAAGGACTCAAATTGTGGTTTTAGGCCAGGGGTCGTTGGCATTTCTTTTCCAACATACAAAACCATTACAGCGTATTTAAAGTCCAAGCCCTCTAAAATTTCGGTAAGCGAACCTTCCACAGCCACTCTTAAAAGGCGCTTAATTCGGTTTCGGTCGACCGCATTTTTGAAGTGTTTTTTACTAACTGAAACCCCTATTTTATGCGTCGAATCGGACTCTAAGTAAACCAACCTTAAAGGAAATGCTCCGACCGAATGTCCCGAAGTGAACAACTCTTCAATCTGTTTTTTTCCTTTTAGACGCTCCATAATTATAATACGATTATCTTATTGTTGTCTTTATTGACGTCCGCTACTTCGTTATGAACATCTATTGTAACAGATTCAATTTCGGATCGATCGATATCAATATCAAAACGATATTCAGGATAGGCCCATGTCCAATCTTTTAATAAAACGACTTCTTTTTTAACTGGTTTTTCACCTCGCATTTCCCGTAACGGAATGTAATAAGTGGTTGTTCTTCCGTCTTTGAAACGTATCAGAACCTCAGTTGGCATCGGCATCAATCCAATTCGCTCCAAAGTTATTTGAGTTTTATCGTTTATGGTTGCAATCGTTTTAACCCCATAATCAATGGTGTTTGTGGTTTGCGTCCAATCTGTCAAAAACCATTCCAGTTCTAAGCCAGATGCTTTTTCGGCACAGCGTATAAAATCGTTTGGCGTTGGGTGTTTAAACGCCCAGTTGTTATAGTAATCTTTTAAGGTTTTATTGAAAGCACTATCTCCAATTACATACTTCAATTGTGCTAAAACTAAGGCTCCTTTACTATACGTTGAAATACTATATGAGCTATTGTATTTAAAGCGGTCTCCATGAGTCGACATTGGTTGTTCATTCCCACTCAAGGCAAGTTTAAAATAGCGATCGTAGTGACGCTTAAGAGGTTGAACAGGCTTTACATCAAATATGGTGTTTTCAATAAATGTACAGGTGTATTCAGCAAAACCCTCATCTAACCAAGGGTGTTTACTTTCGTTTGAAGCCATTAAAAACTGAAACCAAGTATGTCCAATTTCGTGCGCAGTAACTCCTACCAAGCTTTCAAAACTTCGTTCACCAGTGATCAGGGTACACATTCCATATTCCATACCACCATCGCCACCCTGAATTACGGAGTATTGTTCATAAGGGTATTTTCCAACGGTGCTACTGTAGTATTGAATAATCTCACTTGTTGGGACTTGTAAGTCTCTCCATCTTTTTTTGTATTTACTTTTTAATGATTTTTTATATAAGAAATGTAACATCGGACCTTCGGGAACTTGCAACGTATCATGAATAAAATTAGGATCTGCAGCCCAGGTGAAATCATGCACATTTGGCGCCACAAAATGCCAAGTTAATAGATCAGAATCGTTTTTTATTTCTTGGGTTCCATATCCGTGCCCAACCTCCGTTGGGTTTTGAAGGTATCCTGTTCCTCCAACCACATAGTCCTTATCAATGGTTAATTTGACCTCAAAATCTCCCCATACGCCATGAAATTCTCTACTAATATATGGATCAGCGTGCCAGCCTTCAAAATCGTACTCTGCCATTTTGGGATACCATTGCGCCATGGATAGCGCTACATTTTCTTTACTATTTTTTCCTGCTCGACGAATTACAGGTGGTACTTGGCCTTCAAATAACATATCAAAAACAACTTTTTCTCCTGACTTTATTGGTGTGTTTAATTCCACTTCTAACACGGTCCCAACGACCTCGTAAGTCAAAGGCGTGTTATTTTGAGTCAAACGTATTACATTTAAAAACCCGATATCTTCTTTGCTAAGCTTACTAATTCGATCATCTACTCTAGAGTCTGGATCAGAAATTGTAATTGAGCGCACATCCATTTCGCTTCCAGGCTGGAAGGCATTATAAAATAAATGATAAAACACTTTATCCAAACTATCTGGAGAGTTATTGGTATAAATTAGTTTCTGTGTCCCACCATACTTAAAAGTGTTTACATCCATTTTAATATCCATGTCGTAATCCACATGTTGTTGCCAATACTCAAAATTGTTTTGGCTAAACACAGCCATCATTCCCATCAAAAAAACAAGTAAAAAAGAAGCGTATTTCATAGTTGTAATTGTTATTTGGACATTTTGGATGCCATTATTAATGCATTATAAGCGTTCACTATTTTACCAGATTTAGAGAGTTCAGAAAACGATATGACCTCTCCGTTTTCCAAGGTAACTTTTTTATTTATGGATAGCCCAGACTCCATCAGTATTTGTTTTACCTGTGCAGCACTTAGCTTGGGATATTGCGAAAAAATCAAAGCGGCTACTCCAGCCACTAAGGGCGAAGCCATTGAGGTCCCTTGTGCAAACTCGTAGGTGTTTTTGGGATAGGTCGAATAAATTTGTGACCCAGGTGCAAAAACATCAACGGTATTTTGACCATAATTTGAATATCCAGCCACTAACGTTGAACCGTACCTAGGTTCGTTTGCCCCAACTTTTAAAAACGTATTAGACACTTCGGAGCCATTATTTATTTGGTCATTAGGAAAGTAATTAACTTGATCCGTGTTTTTACCATCATTTCCAGCGGCTGCGACGATCAAAACATCTTTTTCTGCTGCATAGGCGATTGCATCTCTGACCCAGTCGCTGTGAGGTGAAAACTGTTTTCCAAAGCTCATATTAATGACCTTAGCTCCGTTGTCAACCGCATAATAAACGCCTAAAGCAACATCTTTATCATATTCATCGCCATTAGGCGTGTTACGGATTGCCATTATTTTTACATTATTAGCGGCACCATTCATGCCAATTCCATTATTGCGTTTAGCGGCGATAATTCCTGACACATGGGTTCCGTGACTCCGACCATTTTTTGCTCTCACATCATTATCACCATACGAACGATCTTTAAAATCATCGGGGTTATCTCCTACAAGTTTCCGCCCATCAAAATCGACATTTAGGTTATATTCTAAACGTTCATTAAAGGACTTAAGTCCCGCATTCAATTCTTTCAGTAAATCTGCGATGCTATCAAAACCAAAACCAAAGGATTGTTTGATTACACTCACGTGTTTAAGTAATTCCTCATCCGTTGTTTCTATTTTTGAAACTTCCTTTTTTGTATATGTTTCCTTTTTTAAAAACTCGGTGATTGCTGCATCTGAAGCTGTAACTTGGGCCTTAATTCCTTCGTATTGCTCTTTTGATTGCCTCGTTTTCTCTCTTTCTTTCGCTATAAATTCTTTTGCTTCTGTATAGCGTGGATTAGCCGTGTCTCCACTCGCTACTAATCGTACATACTCTAACTGTTCTTTGTCGGAAGCTCCGAGGAAATTCCAGCCGTTTATATCATCAATATACCCATTGTTGTCGTCGTCTTTTCCATTGTTCGGAATTTCACCTTTATTGACCCAGATTTTTCCTTTTAGATCCTCATGACCAATATCAATTCCAGAATCAATCACCGCTACAATAATCGTTTTACTTTTTGATTTAACTAATTCTTTGTAAGCTCTATTTAAACTAACGCCCGGGATGGTGTCGGTTGTGAGGTCTAAATGACTCCATTCTTTTTCTTCTTTATCTGTAAGATCAACAGTTTTAAGAGGAACCAAATCAATGTTTTCAACAGGGGTCGATATAATTGTAGCCGTCGAGCCACAGCTATTTAAGATAAATAAACAAGCCAATAAACGGATTGAATACATGTTGGTAAGTAAATTTTTCATAGTAGGATAGGGTTTAAAATATAGTATTGAATTTATAAGTTTCGTTCAGTCGAACTCCTTTTTCAGTGTGTTTCACCGTGATGAGTTCGTTATGGGCGTCATGCTCCAAAAGTAAAAAATAATTTTGATCCGCAGCAAGTTTTAAAAAACGATCTTTTTCGTCTAAGGTCAATAACGGTCTGGTATCATATCCCATCACAAAAGGGAGTGAAATATGTCCAACTGTCGGAAGTAAATCGGCCATAAAACAAATTGTTTCTCCTTTATACTTAATCATTGGAATCATTTGTTTATCTGTATGTCCATTCGCAAAAAAAACATCAAACCCTAAATTTGTTCCATGTAAAATATCTACTTCTGGCACCGAAATATGTTTTAATTGTCCAGAGGCCTCTATAGGCTTAATGTTTTCAGTGAGAAACGAAGCTTGTTCGCGCTTATTCGGTTTAGTCGCCCATTCCCAGTGGTTTTGATTACTCCAAAATATTGCATTTTTAAACGCAATTTCATAGCCAGTTTTATCTTTATTCCATTGTACACAACCCCCACAATGGTCAAAATGTAAATGGGTTAGAAACACATCTGTGACATCTGCTCTAGAAAACCCATGTGCCGCGAGGGCTCCATCCATAGAATGGTTTCCCCAGCGATTGTAGTAGCTAAAGAATTTATCACTTTGTTTTTTTCCCATACCGGTATCCACAAGGATTAAACGATCCCTGTCCTCAATGAGTAGGCATCGTGAAGCAATATCAATCCTATTATTTTGGTCGGCAGGATTTGTTTTATTCCAGATTGTTTTTGGCACAACTCCAAACATTGCGCCTCCATCTAATTTGAAATTACCAACATTTATAGGATATAACTTCATTTTAAACTTTGTTTATAATGGCATTTAGCCTGATGCCAAAATCTAGCAACGCCTTGATTTCCTTAATACTCGCCACGCGTTCTTTACTATAGATTAACACCCCGTCTTTGCTGGACTCTATATGGTAGTAGGCATTGCTTTCAAAAAACCGGACAAGTTCATCTGTGAACAGTGTTTTAATTCCTTTAGAATTTTCGCCTCTTAAATAAAATCGTTTTGAAAAGTCTGTATGGTTGTCAATCGCGATATCTTTATATCCAGCCAAGGCGTAAAATCGTTCTAACAACCCTTCACGGTCTAGCGTAAATACAGGAATATCTTTCGAGGTTTTAATATACAGCATTGTGGACCTGACCACTTCTTTGGCAATAAATTCCCCTTCCGAATAGGTGATGTCAAACAAACGATAGGGTCCTTTTTTTACGGATAGTTGATTAAATAAATGCTTAATTTTTTTTGTTTTAAAATAGATAAAGTCCTCCAAGAATCCACTTTTTGTGGTTTTCTCGGCGCTGTAGGATAATTCAAAATCACTCGCAACAAGCTCAAGACTATTTTGACGTTTTGTTTTGTTGTCGGGTATAATTTTTTGAAGCGGCAATAAGCGTCTTAACGCAAAAGGATGTTCTGATTTTGTTCCTAAGATATCCAATCCAATCACTCCAATATTTCCGCCTTTTTTATGAAACAGCTCTTGATAATCATGTACACTTTCCATCACCGAATGGTCTACAAAGCCGCACAAAGAAAAATCGATAATCACATCGTTTTGCTCCGGAATTGCTTCCAGACTATTTTTGAGGATATTAAAGTTTAAAAAACTACAAAAATGTTTTACGCTCAGAAAATAGCTTCCATCTTCCTCTTTGAACATTAAAACATTTGGTTTTAGGATGTTTTTCACAAACAAACTAACACTTCTAGTAATCACAACATGAATAATAAACGTAGCAATTAGTCCAGCAACAATTCCCGAAATCAATCCCACTTTTAAGGTTACAAACAAGGTTGCAAAGAAGATAATAAGCTGTTCTTTTCCAATGGTGAAAATCTGGCGAACAATATTGGGTGACGCCAGTTTATATCCTGTATAAACCAGAATTGCCATAAGTGCAGATAATGGAATGCGAGTGAGTTCTGTACTGAAAAGCACAATAAAAACGACCAAAAATAGTGCATGAAATAAATTTGAAGACCGATTACTACCGCCATTGTTAACGTTTACGGAGCTCCTTGCGATGACTGTTACCACATTTAATCCACCAAGAAAACCGCTAACAACTGTTGCCAGCCCAAGGGCCTTAATGTCCTTATTTACATTCGATCGTCGCTTGAAGACGTCTAATTTATCAACGGCCTTAATGCTTAATAACGACTCAATACTTGCAATTAATGTCAGTGCGATGACACTCGACCAAAAAGAAAGTGTTCCTACCATTTCAAAGTTGGGAGACGGAATATCGGTTACAATTTCTTGAATATTCGGAATCGCTGGAATCATATAATCCCCCGAAATTGGATTGGGCAATTTTAGCACGAGCTCATAGTAGTAACTAAATCCGACAGAAACAATCACAATCCACATGGGCGCCGGAATCAGCTGTAAATATTTGTTCCGTACTTTGGAGTAAAAGACCATAATAGCCAAACTCATCACTCCTGCAACAGCGGCATAAATTAATCCTTCATCTTGAAAATTAGCTACCGTAACGAGTGTGTTTGGGATTTCCAACAAGTAGTCAATCCCACTGTCTTGAACGATTTTATTTCCAAGCATGATATGAAACTGCTTCCCTAAAATAATAAGCCCAATCGCCGCCAACATGCCTTGAATCGCTGAGGAAGGAAAATAGTCAGCTAATTTTCCGAGTCTTAAAAACCCAAGAATCACCAACAAAATCCCAGAGCAAATAATTGCAGCATAGGTTGCGGTAAGCCCTAGGGTTGTAATCGCAATTAAAACCACTCCAACCAATCCATTACCTGGACCAGAAATGGTTACAAAGCTTCCTCCTAAAATAGAGACAAGAATACCTCCAACGATTGCTGTGATCACTCCTGCAATTGGGGGTGCCTCACTTGCCATTGCCAAACCTAAACCTAATGGTAATGCAATAAGACTTACCACTAAGCCGGAAAAAATATTTTTAGGTAATGCTTTTATAAACCCAACAAATGTAGATTCTTTTGTTTTCATTGTACAATTAATACATCGGTTGGTAATTCAGTTAAAATATGTTCGATATCATGAGGAAATAACCGGTCCCAAAAGGTCATTTTGGCCGGGGCATTCATGACTAATAAATCGGCACGTGCTACTTGAGCATAATGCCCTATTGAATAGCCACGTTTCCCAAAAATTGGTTGTGATTTGATTACAATATCTTCAGTGTAATCTGCAGGAATGGTCTTTAATATTTTTTTAACTCGAGTTTCTTCTCTCAATCGTAAACGTTCTTTAACAATTGTAGACCTCCTAAGTGATTTGTCATCGTCAACCTTGACGCTCACTTCGTCCTGATCCACTTCTTCAACGACCGTAATTTTTTTAGCGCCTAATTTATGACCAACAAAGAATGCGGTTGTAACGGTTTCTTCGGTTTTTGGATCTTTTAAACCATTGACCACAATGTGGTTACATGGCGCTCGCTCTTTAGAGGGGTTAATCAAAAGCAAAACCGAACAGTTCGCTTTTCGTGTAATCTTTCGCGCAATAGAGCCCAAGTAGTATTTTAGAAAATTCTCCTTTTTAAGAGCCCCAATGATGAGTAGATCTATGTTTTTTTCTACTGTTGAGGTTAGTATAACATCCACGGGATCCCCAGATTGAAATATCACCTCAAACTCAAGGCCTTCAGACTCAAAAGGATTTAAAAAACTTAAAAATGTATTTGATTTTTTATCGGAGGGTTCTCCAACATGAATTAAGACCAATTTGGCTTCAAAAAACAAAGCTAAACGAGCCGCTTCATTAATATTAGCCTCTAGGTTAGGGGAAAACGTAACCCCAATTCCAATTGTTTTGTAAGCAATCGCACTCAATCAGTTTTTTGTTTAAAGATTATCCTGAAATATAAGACTTTCTTTAAAAATATAAAAATCAGAAATTAGATTAATCATTCAGTTTCAAAACAGCCATAAATGCCTCTTGAGGAATCTCAACGCTTCCTACCTGACGCATTCGTTTTTTACCTTTTTTCTGATTTTCTAAAAGCTTTCTTTTTCTAGAAATATCGCCACCATAACACTTGGCAGTTACATCTTTACGGACTGCTTTTACAGTTTCTCTGGAAATGATTTTCGCTCCAATAGCAGCCTGAATTGGAATATCAAATTGCTGACGAGGAATCAGTTCTTTTAGTTTGGCACACATTTTTTTACCAATATTCACCGAGTTATCCACGTGGATTAACGCAGATAGTGCATCGACGGTTTGTCCGTTTAGTAATATATCGACGCGTACTAATTTTGAAACACGCATCCCAATTGGCGAATAATCGAACGAGGCATAGCCTTTAGATACGGTTTTTAATCGGTCATAAAAGTCAAATACAATTTCTGCTAATGGCATATCAAATGTTAATTCTACTCGCTCAGGAGTTAAATAGTTTTGACTTGTAATTTGCCCACGTTTTTCAATACACAAGGACATGACGTTTCCAACAAAATCAGATTTCGTAATGATGGACGCTTTTATATAAGGTTCTTCAACACGGTCCAATCCAGAAGGATCAGGCAAATCTGTTGGGTTGTTCAGGGTCACAATCGCATCTGGATCCTTACGCGTAAAAGCGTGGTAAGATACATTGGGGACCGTTGTTATTACGGTCATATTAAACTCGCGCTCTAAACGTTCTTGTATGATTTCTAAGTGCAACATCCCTAAAAATCCACATCGAAATCCAAATCCTAAAGCCGCAGAGCTTTCAGCTTGAAAGACTAAAGAGGCATCATTCAATTGTAGTTTTTCCATTGAAGCGCGCAGCTCTTCATACTCTTCAGTATCTACAGGATAGAGTCCTGCAAAAACCATTGGTTTTACATCTTCAAACCCTTCAACCGCTTCGGTTGTTGGAAAATTTGCATCTGTAATGGTGTCGCCTACTTTGACATCGCGCGCATCTTTTATGCCTGTAATTAAGTAGCCAACATCGCCTGTTCTTATTTCTTTTTTAGGGGTTTGAGTCAGGTTGAGGGTTCCTACCTCATCTGCGCCATAGGTTTTTCCTGTGGCTATAAATTTAACCTGTTGGTTTTTTTTAATGCTTCCATTTTTGATCTTAAAATAGGTTTCAACCCCTCTAAAAGAGTTGTAAACGGAATCAAAAACAAGCGCTTGCAAAGGCGCTTCTGGATCCCCTTTTGGCGGTGGAACGTTTTCTATAATAGCGGTTAGAATCGCTTCAATTCCAATACCAGTTTTCGCACTTGCAGGAATTACTTCTGAGGGGTCACAGCCAAGTAGCTCGACAATATCATCGGTGACTTCTTCTGGATTTGCGCTCGGTAAATCAACTTTATTTAAAACAGGAATAATTTCTAAATCATTCTCGAGTGCTAGGTATAAATTTGAAATTGTTTGTGCTTGAATACTTTGTGCAGCGTCCACAATCAATAGTGCGCCTTCACAAGCGGCGATGGACCGAGACACTTCGTAACTAAAATCGACATGACCAGGCGTGTCAATTAAGTTTAAAATATACTCTTGACCTTGGTGTGTGTACTCCATTTGAATCGCATGCGACTTGATGGTAATTCCACGTTCCCGCTCCAAATCCATACTATCAAGGAGTTGGCTTTGCTTTTCACGCTCTGTAACGGCGCCTGTAAAATCCAATAATCGATCTGCCAAAGTACTTTTACCGTGGTCAATATGTGCGATGATACAAAAGTTTCTAATATACTTCATTTACTCTATTTCAGGATGCGTTGTATGCAACGGCAAAAGTAATGAAATTTCTCACACTACATTTAGATTAATTAGTGACTGGTTATCAGGGATTGAATCCGCTGAATTGCTTCGGCTTTTCCTATTAAAAAGAGGATATCAAAAACATCTGCCCCTTCGAGCGCACCAACCAGCGCCACTCTTAAAGGCATCATGATTTTCCCAAAACCAATTTCGTTTTCGGTGATCCATCCTTTAATAGCCGCTTGAAGTGCTTCAACAGAACTGTCATCGGCTGTTTCAAGCTGTGCAATCAATTGCAGCATTAGGTCTTCAGAATGCTCTTTCCAGGCCTTCTTAAGTGCTGCTTCTGCGTAATTTTCAGGAGCTTTAAAAAAGTAATGACTTAATCCCCAAAATTCTGAAGGAAACGTTGCCCGCTCTTTAATGTGTTTTATGACCAACTCTACATAGCCAGGATCTATAGACGTTATTTCTGGAGTTGCGCTTATAAATGTTGCTACCAAGGCTTCAGTATCCGCCTTTTGCATATACTGGTGATTGAACCACTTTGTTTTGTCTGGGTCAAAGCGTGCGCCCGCTTTATTCACGTTTTTTAAATCAAAGGACTCTACAAGTTCTTCTAAATCGAAAATCTCTTGCTCTGTGCCTGGGTTCCAACCTAAGAACGCTAAGAAATTGATGACCGCTCCTGAAAAGTAGCCACTTTCTTTATAGCCTTTTGAGAGGCTTTGAGACGCGGGGTCTTCCCAGTTTAATGGAAACACCGGAAACCCGAGTTTGTCTCCGTCACGTTTACTTAACTTTCCTTTCCCTGTTGGCTTTAAAATTAATGGTAAATGCGCAAATTTGGGCGCCTCCCAGCCAAAAGCAGTGTAAAGTAATTGATGCAACGCCAAAGACGGCAACCATTCTTCTCCGCGAATCACATGCGTGATTTTCATTAAATAGTCGTCCACCACATTGGCCAAGTGATAGGTTGGCATGCCATCCGACTTGAACAACACTTTATCATCCAGTGTATTGGTGTCAATTTTTATATCCCCTCTAATGAGGTCGGTTAGCGCAAGAGTTTCATCTTGTGGGGCTAAAAAACGAATCACATACGCATCTCCTTTCGCTATTTTATTAGCCACCTCTTCTTTGGATAAGACCAAAGAATTAACCAATCGGCCTTTTGTTCTGTTGTGCCAATTGTAGATAAATGTTTTGCTTTTTGCTTCGTGGTTTTTACGCTCTTCGTCTAGGGCTTCAGCAGTATCAAAGGCGTAATAGGCTTTGTTATTCTCTATCAGTAAATCGACATACTGCTTGTACAAATGCTTGCGTTCACTTTGTTTGTAAGGACCAAAACCACCGTCTTTTCCGGGGCCTTCATCGAAAGGAATATTACACCAGTCTAGTGCGTTTACAACATAATCTTCTGCGCCTTCAACATAGCGTTTTTGGTCGGTATCTTCGATACGAAGTACAAAAGTACCCCCGTGTTTTTTGGCAAATAAATAATTAAAAAGAGCGGTTCGCACCCCTCCAATATGGAGTGGCCCTGTTGGGCTTGGTGCAAATCGTACGCGAATAGGAGTGTTCATGGTCTTGAATTAGTGCCACAAAGATAGAATTGCTGAACGCATTCCCCAAAGAAATAGGCGGTGTTTTTAGGAAAGTGAAATGGGATTGCGGAGAGGGTGAGGAATTGGGCGTTTTTCTTATGAAAATGAACACACACTTGTGATAGTGGCGTGCCCTGCCTTTTGCTGTTTTATGTTCTGGGAAGTCAGAGGCTTTGTGGTGGGATTGGCATTTTGTTATATCTATTCATTTGTAATGCACTTAGATGTCTCAGAGTTTGATTTATTGTTCTTGTCAAAAGAATCGGTGTCTTCCTCCTGATGGGTTTTTAAAAGACTGTCTTTTGTTTTTATACAGTTTTAAACTTCCTAATTACCGCCATAAATTCCTCTCCGTACCGTTCCATTTTGTTCATCCCTACTCCAGAAATTGCCAAAAACTGATTTTCTGTAACAGGTAAATCACTCGCCATTGCTTTCAATGATTTATCATTAAAAATAATGTAAGCTGGTACATTTTCTTCTCGAGAAATGGAATATCTCAACTTCTTTAATTCAGTAAATAAATCAGTATTCACTTCTCCCTCGTCTGTCATTTTCACGACCTTTGGCTTCCTCCTATTTTTCTCTTTAGCAGTTATTGGTAAAGTCAGCTTTATGGACTGTGCGCCTTTTAGCACTTTCCATCCAATTGGTGAAACCTTTAATGCAGAGCCTTCGCTATACATAATCTCAATCAATCCTTGATTTGCCAATTGAATGATATAATCTCGCCAATCAAAAAAACTTATATCTTTCCCTACCCCATAGGTTTTGAGTTGGAAATAACCTGCCGCATTTACCTCCGCATTATTGGAGCCTCTCAATACATTAATTAACATCGTAATCCCTTCCTTCTCTTTCATTCTAACAATTCCAGAAAGCGCTTTCTGGGCCAACAAAGTTCCGTCAAAGTCCTTGGGTGGGTTGTCACAAACGTCACAATTTCCGCAACCGTTGGTTAAATGTTCTCCAAAATAAGAAAGCAGTATTTTTCTCCTACACGATTTTGCCTCAGCAAATTGCAACATTCGGCTCAATTTGTCTTTTTGCATAGTTGAATTTGCTCCATCATCCGCAAACTGACTGTACAACACAAAATCTCGCATGTTATAATACAACCTTGTTTCAGAAGGAAGTCCGTCACGACCAGCTCTTCCAATTTCCTGGTAATACCCCTCTAAGTTTTTGGGTAAATTATAATGAATCACCCAACGCACATTCGATTTGTCAATTCCCATCCCAAAAGCAATCGTCGCCACAATTATTTTGGTGTCGTCATGTATAAATTCCGTTTGCACCCGTTCTCTTTCCTCGGGATTCATTCCTGCATGATAAAACGCTACCGAATGTCCATCCTCTTTCAAATAATCGGCTACTTCCTCAGTATTCTTTCTGCTTAGGCAATAAATGATTCCACTTTCATTCTTTTTTCGTTCCACAAACCGCCCAATTTCTTGCAATTTTTTCTTTTTAGGAACTTGTCCCCTTACTTCAATACTTAGGTTTTTTCTATCAAAAGAAGAAATAAATAATTTGGAGTTTTTCAATCCCAATTGTTCTTCAATATCCGCTCTAGCAGATTTATCTGCGGTGGCAGTCAAAGCCATAAACGGAACCTCTGGTAATGAATTTCTAAACACTTTTAGTTGAGTATATTCTGGTCTAAAATCGTGTCCCCACATGCTTACGCAATGTGCTTCGTCAATAGCTACTAATTTTATATTCAAATTTTTCAGCCAAGTGTTACTAACCGAAATCAATTTCTCTGGCGATAAATAAAGCAACTTAATTTCGCCTTTCGTAGCTCGAGCAATCACGTCATTTTCCTCTTGTGGAGAAATAGAACTATTAAAAAAATCTGCTTTTATTCCGTTTGATTGTAATGCCTGAACCTGATCTTTCATTAAAGAAATAAGAGGTGAAACCACAATTGTAATTCCATCAAAACACAAGGCTGGAATCTGAAAACACATCGATTTTCCTCCACCAGTTGGCATCAGTACAAAACTATCGTTTCCAGCTAAAGTGCGGTCAATAATTTCTTGTTGCAAAGGACGAAATTTATCGTAACCAAATATATTATTTAATAGTGTTTGTGGATTCCTTTCCATTCTCTACTTTTACTTCATTTTTTTATTCGTTAGCGTTTTCTGCAATGGTGGGTAACTCCACGCTTGCGCAAGCGTCACGCTTGTGTGTCGTTAACCAATCTCCAACCTTTGTTATCTTATTATAATTTCTACTCAAAATTTATTTTTTACGTTTATTTCTCTTGCTGGGCACGAGCAAAAGATGCTCGCGCTAGTGCGGCATACTAGTGTCTAAAATTTATCAAGAAAAGAGTTGTTTTTTAGCTCAGTTCTTCTTAAGCTTCGGTTAAATTGCTTAATGAAGATTTAGACTTGGGTCAAATTCAAAGTTAAACTTATATAAAAAATTAGCTGTATCCAAAGAAAATGAAGTTTTTCATTCTTTTTTTAAATCAAGCACTCATTGCAATGGCGTCTTTCATCCATTCCTTGTTTTTCTTCACATATTATTACAAAGCCACCATGAATATGGATTATTATTGTAATTTTATTTTTTTAAATAGAAGATCAACTGGACGGGTTTCACAACATAGAACAAAAATTAGAACAATTTATCAGACGCTATTATATCAGCGCTTTACTGAAGGGGCTGTTGCTGTTTTTTGCTATCGGTTTGCTTTATGCGCTGTTTACGTTGATAATTGAGCACTTTTTTTGGTTAAACCCTTTTGGAAGAAGCCTCCTGTTTTGGTGTGTTATTGGTTTTGAAGTCGTTCTTTTTTATAGGTTGATTTTCATTCCATTGGCAAAATATTTTAAGATTCAAAAAGGGATTAACAATGAAACAGCCTCCAAGATTGTCGGCGAACATTTTCCAGAAGTTAAGGACAAACTTCTAAACGTGCTCCAGTTGAAGCAACAATCCGAACATACTGAATTTCTTTTAGCCAGCATCGAACAGAAGTCTAAAAGCCTGAGTTTAGTTCCTTTTAAGAGTGCCGTTAACCTTAAGGATAATTTAAATTATCTTAAGTATGCGGTAGTTCCCTTCCTTATTGTTTTTATGTTTTTTATATTTGGGAAGCAAGCGGTGTTTACAGACAGTTTAAAACGGGTTGTCAATTATCAAACCACCTATTATCCACCGGCGCCTTTCGCATTTTTTGTAATGAATACCCCGCTTGAAGCCATTGAAAACACGTCTTTTACGTTGGTTGTAAAAACAGTGGGTTCTGTCGTTCCTGAAGAAGTTCAAATTGTTTATAACGACGAGTCCTATATATTAAATCAAACGCAGTTAGGCGTTTTTGAACATGAATTCCGGCAGTTAAACGCCGCCGTTGACTTTAACTTAATTGCTGGTGACGTTGTTTCAAAACCGTACCATTTAGAGGTTATAAACACACCGGTCTTGCTTCGTTTTGATTTACACTTAGATTACCCAAGATATACTGGCAAATTAGATGAAATAATTGCGAACAACGGTAATGCTATAATCCCCGAAGGTACAAAGCTGAGGTGGGAGTTAATCACCAAGGCAACGGAATCTGTGGTCTTTGCTTATAAAGACAAGTCGCTTTCTTTTGAGTCCAACAACCAAAAATTTCAATTCAACAAACAACTGTTTGAGTCGTTAAGTTATACGATTCAAACTAGCAATGCTCAACTTAAAAATTATGAAAATCTAGCATTTGCTATCCAAACCATTAAAGACCAATCTCCCACGATTAAAGTTGAGATGAAGCAGGATTCTACCTTTCAGGAATCCCTCTATTTTTACGGTCAAATTTCAGATGATTATGGGGTCAATTCCTTAAAACTGCATTATTACCCAATTGAGGACCCCACAAATTCCAAATCACTTTCACTGCCAGCTGATGCGCAGACGTTTCAAGAATTCACGTACGCTTTCCCATCTAATTTAGAATTAATTGAGGATACTGCCTATGCCCTTTACTTTGAGGTTTTTGACAATGACCCATTCCATCAAAATAAGTCTGCTAGGAGTCGTGTATTTAATTATAATTCCAAAAGTGAAAACACACTTGAAGAACTTCAACTTCAAGAACAGAACGAGTTATCGACGGCGTTTCAAAAAGCGTTAAATACTCTGTCTAAACAAGACAAAGCCCTTAAAGAGTTATCTCAAAATCAAAAAGAAGCGCCTCAATTGAACTATAGTGATCAACAAAAATTAAAATCATTTTTGGAGCGTCAGAAGAATCAAGATCAAATATTGAAGAAATTCAACAATAAAATGAAGGAGAACTTAAATCAGTTTAATAAATCCAAAGAAAAGGATCCTTTTAAGGAACAGCTAGAAAAACGCTTGGACGCACAGCAAGAACGACTTAAAAAGGATGAAAAAATCCTAGAAGAGCTCAAGAAAGTTACAGACAAAATTAATAAGGAACAACTGGCCGAAAAACTAGATAAAATGGCCAAACAAAATAAAAATAAACAGCGTAGTTTAGAACAATTGCTAGAGCTTACGAAACGCTATTATGTGACCAAAAAAGCAGAACAACTTCAAGAATCCTTAAATAAATTATCTGAAGTACAATCTGAATTATCTAAAGAGTCTTCGGAGAAAAACTCGAAATCCGCTCAAGATAAATTGAATGATGATTTCAAGGATCTTCTAAAGCAATTAGAAGATTTGAAGAAAGATAATGAGGAACTGTCAAAACCGCTTTCGCTTCCCGATGACCCTAATCTAGAAAAATCGATTCAAAAAGATCAATATAAAGCGAGTGAAGACTTAGGCGAAAAAGAAAAGTCATCCAGCCCCCAAGATAAAAAAAGCCAACTTTCAAAGGCTCAAAAAAGCCAAAGTAAGGCGGCACAAAAGATGCTTCAAATGGGCCAGAAAATGTCGAGTCAGATGGGCAGTGGTTCATCCGAGCAAATGAATGAAGACGTTGAGATGTTACGTCAAATTTTAGACAACTTACTTTTGTTTTCTTTTGAGCAAGAGGCTTTAATGGATCGTTTCAAAACATCGCCGTCTAATAATAACGACTATGCACAACGCCTCGTGAAACAAAGCAATCTTAGAGAGCATTTCGAGCACGTTGATGATAGTTTGTTTGCGCTTTCATTAAGACAGCCTAAGATTTCGGAGACAGTCAATTCTGAGATCACGGATGTATTTTTTAATATTGATAAAAGTTTAGATTTACTTTCAGAAAACGATACTCGAAAAGGGGTTTCTGCTCAACAATTTGTGGTTTCTTCGACCAATAAATTAGCTGACTTATTGAGTAATACGCTAAATTCCATGCAAATGGAAATGCAGCTTTCACCAGGTGAAGGCGAAGGCGAGATGCAATTACCGGATATTATTATGAGTCAAGAGGCTTTAAACAAAGAGATGGAAAAGCAGCTCAATGAAAACGGTGAAAAACCAAACGGTGAAAAGGAAGGTTCTGAGAAGGGTGAAGGCGACTCAAATAAGGATTCGGGCAAAGAAGGCGATTCTGGCTCAAAACCTAGTGAAGATGGCTCTCCAGGAGGCGAAGGTCAGGGTAAAAGCGGGAAACCAAGCGGTTTTGGCGGCGATTCAGAGGGTGATAATGGTGAGTTGTTTGAGATTTTTAAAAAGCAACAAGAATTAAGAAACGCACTACAAGACCTATTAGACAAAAAAGGGATTGGCCAAAGCGCTCAAAACCTTCTTAAGTCTATGGAGAAAATCGAACAAAACCTTATAAATCAAGGGGTTACATCAAAATCCTTACAAGACATGAAGGCGCTTAAGCATCAGTTGTTAAAATTTGAAAAGGCCGCCTTAAAACAGGGTGAAGATACAAAGCGTGTTTCTGACACTAGTAAAGCAGATCGCTTTCAATCTCCTGATCCAAGCCCAGAGATGATTAAACAATATTTTAATACAACAGAGATTTTGAACCGACAAAGCTTACCTTTGCGACAGGAATTCAAGCAAAAAGTGCAAGAATATTTTAAGAACAAAAATGATTAGTTTTCACTCTGAAACCTCTTTTGAAATTTCAAATCAACCAGCTGTCTCAGCTTGGTTGAGCGCCATCATTTCTCAAGAAAATTATAATGAAGGCGAAGTCTCAATTGTGTTTTGTGATGATGCCTTTTTGCACAATCTCAACGTAGAGTTTTTGAATCATGATACTTTAACGGATGTCATCAGTTTTGATTATTCTGTAGGAAAAGAGATCCATGGCGAGATCTTTATTTCTATCGAACGAGTTCGTGAGAATGCCATCGATTTTAATCAATCTTTTGACTCAGAGCTTTCAAGGGTGATGGCGCATGGTGTTCTACATTATTGTGGTTATAAAGATAAATCCAAGCCCGATGCTACATTGATGCGAACAAAAGAAGACTTCTATCTTCAACAACGTATCGATTAATTTTTTCTAAACCCTTATATTTGCAACTGCAAACGATTTGTTCCACGTGGAACATTAAACAACGCTATTAATGTTTAATAAAATTTACGATGTAATTGTAGTTGGAGGCGGTCACGCTGGAAGCGAAGCTGCCGCAGCTGCTGCCAACATGGGCAGTAGCACGCTCCTTGTAACGATGAACCTTCAAAACATTGCTCAAATGTCTTGTAACCCAGCAATGGGTGGGATTGCTAAAGGGCAAATTGTTCGTGAAATTGATGCGCTTGGAGGTTATAGTGGAATCGTAAGTGACACTTCCGCAATTCAATTCAAAATGCTTAACAAATCTAAAGGACCAGCGATGTGGAGTCCACGAGTACAAAGTGATCGCATGCGTTTTGCTGAAGATTGGCGGTTGATGCTAGAGCAAACCAAAAACTTGGATTTTTATCAAGAAATGGTGACTGGTCTCGTCGTCGAAGGCGATGTGGTTAAGGGTGTTAGAACCTCACTCGGTCTTGAGATTCGAGGCAAGTCTGTTGTATTGACAAATGGAACTTTTTTAAATGGACTCATTCATATAGGTGATAAAAATTTTGGTGGTGGTCGTGCAGGCGAAAAGGCTGCCACAGGCATTACTGAGCAACTTATCGATTTAGGTTTTGAGTCTGGCCGAATGAAAACTGGTACACCTCCAAGAGTTGATGGTCGCTCCTTAGATTTTTCTAAAATGTCCGAACAACCTGGTGATGCAGTCCCCGAAAAGTTCTCATATTCTGATATGACCAAGTCACTCACAACGCAGCGTTCTTGTCATATGGCACATACGAGTTTAGATGTGCATAATTTATTACGAGAAGGCTTTGACCGATCTCCGATGTTCAATGGTCGTATTCAAAGTTTAGGGCCTCGTTACTGTCCTTCCATTGAAGATAAAATTAACCGCTTTGCAGACAAGGACAGCCATCAACTTTTTGTTGAGCCAGAAGGTTGGAATACCGTTGAATACTATGTAAATGGGTTTTCCACCTCGCTTCCTGAAGATGTTCAATTTAAGGCCTTAAGTGCAGTCAAAGGTTTTGAGAACGTTAAGTTTTTTAGACCAGGTTACGCAATTGAATATGATTACTTTCCCCCTACACAACTTACTCATTCTTTGGAAACAAAGATCATAAATGGGCTTTATTTTGCAGGACAAATTAACGGCACTACAGGGTATGAAGAGGCCGCCTCTCAAGGTTTAATGGCTGGGATCAATGCGAGTCTTAAAGTTCAAGAAAAGGAGTCTTTTATATTGAAAAGAAATGAAGCTTATATTGGTGTTTTGATTGATGACTTAATTACGAAAGGAACGGAAGAGCCTTACCGAATGTTTACGTCACGAGCTGAATACAGAACGCTTCTTAGGCAAGATAATGCAGACATTCGTTTGACGCCGAAAGGATATGACCTAGGAATTTCAAGTGAAAAACGATTAAGACGGATGGAAGAAAAACTTTCCAAAGCGGAGGCTTTTGTTGGGTTTTTTAAAACACAAAGTATCAAACCCGAAGACGCAAACCCTATACTAGAGAGTAAGCAATCGGCTCCTATTCGTCAATCCGATAAACTATTTAAAATATTTTCCAGACCAAATATCGGCATTGAAGATGTGCGTAAATTCGAACCTGTAGAATCTTACATTCGTGACCATGATTTAGATAACGAAGTCATTGAACAAACGGAGATTCAGGTTAAATATTCCGGTTATATTGCTAAAGAAAAAAACAATGCAGACAAATTAACACGATTAGAATATGTTAAAATCCCCGTGGGTTATGACTATTCTCAAATCAAATCCATGAGTTATGAAGCACGTGAAAAGCTGAAGAAAATTCAACCCGTAACCGTTGCCCAAGCCTCTAGAATAAGCGGTGTGTCTCCTAATGACATCTCTGTTTTGTTAGTCTATATGGGACGTTAATTAACTGCAATTGTTCCACGTGGAACGTTATGAAAACAAAACAAATTTATCTAAAGCTTAAAGATCATGCAGTTAGTGGAGACGCTTTCGAGCTACGCTATGACGACTTAAGAGCGTTGCTTTACACGCATCCAAAACCAACACCCTCTGCCCTTTCAAGCTACTATCCAGAAACAAATTACATATCTCACACCAATCAGCGTCGCTCTTTGTTTGATGTGCTTTATCATTTTGTTCGGTATGTTTCTGTGAAACGAAAGTTACGACTCTTAAAACCATTTCAACCCACGGAAGGGACTCTTTTGGACGTTGGGGCTGGCACAGGATATTTTTTAAGAGCCGCCAAAAATAGTGGCTGGGATGTTACAGGGATCGAGCCTAATGCGTCTGCAAGAACCCTCGCTAACTCAGAAGAACCAAACACTGTTTTTGATTCTCAAACCTTGCAAAACCTAGATCATCATTCGTTTGATGTTATAACACTTTGGCATGTTCTAGAGCACCTACCCGACCTTGACAACGACCTTAAGTTATTTAAAAAACTTCTGAAGCCAAATGGACGCATTATTATTGCGGTTCCAAATTTTAAAAGTTTTGATGCGCATTATTTTAATGACTATTGGGCAGCGTATGATGTACCAAGACATTTGTGGCATTTTTCTCAGCAGTCGATTTCTAACGTGTTTTCTGAAATTCAAATGAAATTAGAATCGACACACCCACTTTTGATGGATGCGTATTATGTTAGTTTGCTTTCTAATAAACTAAAGACAGGCTCACATCGGTTGTTAAGCAGTTTGCGGATTGGTTTTCTCTCAAACCTAAAAGCGCTAAAGTCTGGTGAGTATTCTTCGCTTATATATGTCTTGAAAAACAAGAATTAGTATTTTAAGGCGTCCTGAGGCTGTTTTAGCGTTTACTCCTTATAATTGACTAGCATTTTTCGTAAACACTTACAAGGGCGTTTTATGGCCGCTATTTGTGATAGTTTTTTACAATCGAACAAAATATATGTGATAGTTTTTTACTATAACTAAAAACCGGTACTATATTTTTAGAATATTGAAATAACTTTTCTACTTTTACAGCATTAAACAAATTACATTCTTATGAAAAAATTAGCACTTACATTTTTAACAATTCTTACTTTCACAGCTTGTCAACAACAAAAAATTGGCTTTGTAGATAATGTCGTCCTTATTAATGATTACCAAGAACGTGTCGATATTGAAGCGAAACTTCAAATCAAGATAGAAGCATTCAAAATTCGAACGGACAGTTTGAGGTCTGCATTTGAGTTAGAAATTAAAGAAGCGGAATTAAAAGCACGTAAATTGTCTCAACCTGCAATTCAGAAACTATCACAAGAACTTCAGCAAAAAGAACAATTATTGTCACAACGGGTTCAATTTGAACAACAACAAATTGCTCAAGAAAGCCAAACCCTTAACGATTCTATTATTTCAAAAGTAAAGGACTTTGTTAGAACTTATGGAGAGTCTAACGGATATAACTACATCTTAGGAAGCAATGAAGCTGGAAGTGTATTATATGGAGAAGATACTTCTGATTTAACTCAACAAATATTAGAAGACCTAAATAAAAGCTACACTAAAAATTAGGCTTTTTTAAGGTGTAAAAGACGAGTTAGTTTTATAGATAAATCAGTTAACACAATCTTCGCATTTGCATTGCGCTCAATGTGGTAATTCGCGAGTTCAATTTCTTTAGAAATTTCTACAATATTTGAGGCATCAATGAAAGGCGCAAAGTTCTCAAATTTAAATGTTTTATCATTTAACTTCATGAAAACCAAAGATTTAGCGTCATAATTAAACAGCATCGCCTGTCTGAAAAACCGTAAACTATAGTCCAAGAATTGTTTTTGAATTTCTCGACCGGTTTTAGAGATCTCATCACTCCAAGCCATTAAGCTATTAATGGATTGTTTGTTGCTTTTAGCTTGAAACGCAGTTCGAACCCATGCAATGAACCAAGTTTCAAACTGAAGATCTTCAGGCTCTTGACTTAGTAAATCAATCGCTCTGCTATAACTCCCTTCTGACTGGTGAGCAATATTTTGCGCCAAGCTAGCTTCGGTACTATGTTTATTTACAAGGACTTCTTTTATAGCGTCCTCAGAAAGTGGGTTTAAATGAATCGTTTGGCATCGTGATCGAATGGTGCTAATCAACTGCTCTTCGTCTTCTGTCACTAGGATAAATACCGTTTTATCTGCGGGTTCTTCAATGAGCTTTAAAAGTTTATTAGCACACATCGAATTCATTTTTTCGGCCATCCAAATAATCATGACCTTGTAGCCTCCGTTAAATGCCTTTAAGGACATTTTAGAGACAATATCGGTTGCTTCATCGACTCCAATATTACCTTGTTTATTGCCAACCCCAATCATCTCATACCAATCGTTGATAGACCCATATGGGTTTGACTCAATAAATGAACGCCATTCGGGAAGGTAGTTAGAAGAAACAGGCTTGGACTTAACCTTATCACTTGTTGTGACAGGATACGCAAAGTGGATGTTTGGATGTGTCAATGGGCTCATTTTTCCCACGCCACTTTCTTGTTGTGTCATCAAATAATCGGCATAAGCAATCGCCATCGGCAGTGCGCCCACACCTAGTTTTCCAACGTAAAGCTGAGCATGTGGAATTCGCCCAGAACTCACCCCTTGTTTCAAGTGGGTTTTTAAAAAAGACTGCCCTATAATAGCATCAAAAGTCATAAAACAAAGATAGAAGATTTAATTGAATCTTGTTTACTATCTACACATGCTAAACGTTTCTAAACAATAAATTATGTTTTTCTCATTTTTTGAGTTTCCACATAACTTTCTTATGCTGATATTTCATAGGCTAAAAGAAATACTTACCTTTGAAATCTTATAAATTAAACAAAATTTTTTCAAAGAAATGAAAACAATACAGAACGTAAACTTTAAAAACACAAAAGCATTAATACGAGTTGATTTTAATGTGCCTTTAAACGATTTGTTTGAAGTCTCTGATTCCACACGAATGGTCTCCGCAAAACCAACTATTTTGAAAGTTTTAGAAGATGGTGGAAGTTGTATTTTAATGTCTCATTTGGGCCGTCCAAAAGCGCAAGAGCCCGCATTTTCATTACGTCATATTGTAAGTACACTTGAAACAATTTTAGGGGTTGAAGTTTTATTTTCCAGTGATTGTATTGGTGAAGAAGCGCAAGCTGCTTCCGCAAGTCTTCAACCGGGTCAGGTTCTTTTATTAGAAAATTTAAGATACCACTCAGAAGAAACTAAAGGGGATATAGGTTTTGCAGAAGCCCTGTCTAAACTAGGAGATTTTTATATCAATGATGCTTTTGGGACCGCTCATAGAGCCCACGCCTCAACAACGATTATTGCTCAGTTTTTCCCAGAAAACAAATGTTTTGGAAGTCTATTGGCTCAAGAAATTGAAAGTATCGATAAGGTAATGAAAACAGGCGAAAAGCCAGTTTTGGCAATTTTAGGGGGTGCTAAAGTCTCTTCTAAGATAACGATTATTGATAATATTTTAGATAAAGTAGATCATTTGATTATTGGCGGTGGGATGACTTTTACGTTTGTGAAAGCTCTTGGCGGCCATGTTGGTGATTCAATTTGTGAAGACGACAAAATGGAACTTGCCCTTCAAATTCTAGAAAGAGCCAAAGCTAAAAACGTTCAAATCCACATTCCAGTTGATGTTTTGGCGGCAGATGATTTTAGTAATAACGCAAACACACAGGTTGTCGATGTCAGGGAAATTCCTGAGAACTGGCAAGGCTTAGATTGCGGACCAAAATCAAAAGCAATATTTCATGACGTCGTTCAGCAATGTAAAACTATCTTATGGAACGGTCCTTTAGGGGTTTTTGAAATGGACACCTTTTCTAGCGGTACGATTGCCTTAGGAAACTCAATAGCAGAAGCGACTAAAAAAGGAGCTTTTTCACTTGTTGGTGGAGGGGATTCGGTAGCAGCGGTAAAGCAATTTGGATTCGAGAAAAAAGTGAGTTATGTGAGTACTGGTGGCGGAGCAATGTTAGAAAGTTTAGAAGGTAAAACCCTACCAGGGATTGCTGCAATCTCTGAATAAGAAGAACTTTTTTAGTACTAATAGGATAGGGCTTCATAATAACAGTTATATTATAGAATGATGATGAAAGGTTTCTTGTTTTTAGCAGTCTTGACAATTGGTCAGTTACAGAGTCAAAGCATCGATAGTTCGGCCGTTGTAAACGCACCAAAATTAGACTCTATTCCAGTCAATCTAAACGTTCAGAAAATTGAAAAAAAGTGGCTAAACGAGTTGTATAAAAACTCCTTGTACGACACCCTTAGCAAAGCGGTATCTAACCAGTCATACGAAGCAATTTATTATCCAGAATTACCAACCGATACCCTCAAAAAACGATTGGCAATTTTAGATGCTAAAACACCCTTTAATATTGAGTATAATCCCTCACTAGAAAGCGTTATAAAGAGCTATTTAAAGAACCGAAAACGCTCGACCGAAACGCTTATAAGTCGGAGTCATTATTATTTCCCAATGTTTGAAGCGGTTTTAGACAAATACAATCTTCCTTTAGAAATTAAATATTTAGCGGTGGTCGAATCGGCATTAAAACCGTGTGCCAAATCGCGCGTTGGCGCTACTGGACTCTGGCAGTTTATGTTCGCGACAGGCAAGCAGTATGGACTTGAAGTAAGCAGCTACGTGGATGAACGCTGCGATCCCCTAAGAGCAACTAACGCTGCAGCCAAATATTTAGAATCATTATACAAAATTTTTGGAGATTGGGATCTTGCCTTAGCAGCCTATAATTCGGGCCCTGGAAACGTTACCAAAGCGATTCGTCGCTCGGGGGGCTATCAAAATTACTGGAATATTCGTTCTTTTTTACCAAGTGAAACAGCAGGGTATCTCCCTGCGTTTTTAGCGACGATGTATCTTTTTGAATATGCCGACGCCCACGGATTTAAAGTTGATAAAAATCAATTTCCAATTATTTCAACGGATACGATTCATGTAAAGCAGATGATTTCTTTAGACCATGTTGCTGAGCTGACAGACACTAAAATAGAAAGACTTCAATTTTTAAATCCATCTTACAAACTGGATATTATTCCTGTATTAAAAGATAAAACATACACGCTTAGACTTCCGCTCACTAAAATTGGAGATTTCGTTCAAAATGAACAAGACATTTATGCTTTTTCCAAAGCTGAATATGAAGCGAGAGAGAAACCGTTACCTCAATTTTTTGAGATTGATTCTAAAATACGGTATAAAGTTAAATCTGGAGATTTTTTAGGGAAAATTGCACGGAATTTTAAAGTCAGAGTTAGTCAAATTAAAAAATGGAATGGACTCCGATCAAATGATTTAAAAATAGGGCAACGATTGACGATTTATTCGCGCAACCCTACTGCGCATCGTTTTTCAAAAACTACCAAGTCAGTATCCAAAAGCAAACCCAATAAATCAACATATTTGGTGAAAGCAGGGGATTCACTCTGGAGTATTTCAAATAAATTATCTGGAGTTTCTATTCAAAACCTTAAAGAATGGAACGATATTTGGGACAGTTATTTAAAACCCGGAATGACGTTGATTATTTCTAATTAAAAAACGAATCGATGAGACTTTGTACAAAAGCGTTATGTTTATTTTTAGTGTTTACGGCTTGTGAGGATACAAGCTCAAAAAAAGTTTACAAACCACAATCGTCTGGAAACATCAACGACTTATCGGTAGTGATTGATAATAGCTTATGGGATTCATCTGTAGGTGAAGCCATAAGGTCGACTGTTGGAGCTCCTTTATATGGATTGCCTCAAGATGAGCCGCAATTTTCATTACGTCAAATACCATCCTCTGTTTTTTCGGGCTTTGTGAAAAACACCCGACTTGTTTTAAAAATAACGAAAGGTGTTGCCTCTTCTACAAAATTTTATACAAACCCGTATGCTTCACCTCAAAAAATGGTCGTTGTTAATGGAATGACAAATGAAGAGATTGTTGACCAGCTTAATACGAATCAGGCGAAAATAAAAAAAGCCTTTAAAGTACAAGAAATTCAGGAAAAGCAGCGGCGCTCCAAAAAAGCATTATTTAATTCCGAATCGATCACAAATCAACTAGGGATAAACATTCAGTTTCCTTCTGTTTATCGAATTGCTAAGCAAGAAAATGACTTTTTCTGGATTCGAAGAGATATCAAAACAGGCACTGTTAATTTATTGCTGTATACACTTCCTTATGATAAAAGTCTAACAGAAGATGAGCTTGCAAAACGTGTAATTAAAGTACGCGATTCGATTGGTAAACAATATATTGAAGGACCCGTAGAGGGAAGTTATATGACAACTGAAAACGCATATACAGCTTTCTTTGGGAAGGCTAAAGTTGCAAACCTAAACAGTTTTGAAACAAAAAGTATTTGGCAAGTAAAAGATGCTTTTATGTCTGGACCCTTCATTAATTACTGGATACAAGACACCCTAAATAATCGCTATTTAGTTGCTGAAGGGTTTGTGTTTGCCCCTTCAGTTCAAAAGCGCGATTACGTCTTTGAGTTAGAAGCGATTATACAATCGATCGGAATAAAACAATAAATCCCAGCTAAGCCGGGATTTATTTAGTCTTTTTTTTCTTCAGCGTCTTTTGTTTCTTCTTGACTGGCCTTTTTGAATTCTTTGATTCCACCTCCTAAACCTTTCATCAGTTCAGGAATTTTTTTGCCGCCAAACAACAAAAGAACCACAACCACAATCAAAATAATTTGCGGTGCTCCGATAACTAGAGGTAACATATTCGTGTTCATATTGCTATAAATTTAGACTACAAAGTTAATAATTATCCTTTAAATATAGAGGTATTTCAAACTTTAGTCAATTATAAATACAAGAATCGCTTAATTTTTATTTAATTTTGTAGTGAAATGCGTAGAAAAAACTCAGAAAAAAAGAAATTCAAAAAAAAACTTCTTCATAAGTATCGCTTAGTGGTTTTAAATGAAGATACTTTTGAAGAACGATTAGCGGTTAAGCTAACTCGTCTTAATGTGTTTGTTATAAGTTTTTTAGTGGCCGTTTTTCTAGTCGCGATCACCTCTGTTATTATTGCTTTTACGCCGCTTCGAGAGTACATACCCGGCTATTCATCTACGTCTCTTCAAAAGCAAGCAATGACTCTTGATTTTAAAACTGATTCTTTGTTAAACGTAATTAATAGGAACGATGTTTATATTAATTCTGTCAAAAGCGTTTTGCGAGGTGAAGTTAGTGCGGTTGAGATTAATAAAGATTCTATTTATAAGGCTGCTCAATCAGACGCCGCTATTTTGGACTTAAAACCTTCTCAGGCGGATTCAATTTTAAGAGAAAAAATAAACAATGAAGATAAATACAACTTGTTTGATACTGCAACGTCAATTACAAACTTTGTTTTTTTTCCGCCAGTTAATGGCTCTTTGAGTGCTGTATTTGATCCTAATGAAACACATTTTGCGGTTGATATAATTGTCCCTAAAAACACCCCTGTAAAAGCCACTGCGGATGGCCGAGTGATTTTTTCTTCTTGGACTTCAGATACAGGATACGTCATTATTATTGATCATGGCGATGAATTAATTTCAGTTTACAAGCACAATTCGTCACTTACAAAAACACAGGGTGATTTTGTGAAATCCCGTGAGGTTATTGCCGTTTCTGGCGCCTCGGGAGAATTAAGTACAGGCCCCCATTTGCATTTCGAATTGTGGTATAATGGAACCCCGTTAAACCCTTCAACTTTTATTGATTTTTAAAGACAACCAAAATGCCATCACTTAAAGCGTTCTTCGCAAAATTATACGCGGCCAAAACTTATAATAAAATCAATAAATGGGCCTCCAACCCTATTGAAACTCAAAAAAAAGTGTTTCAATCTTTGACTTCAGAAGCGCGCTCAACACAATTTGGAAAGGACCATGATTTCATCAACATCAACACTCATGAAGATTTTGTCAAGCGTGTACCAGTACGTGATTATGAAGCCTTGAAACCCTATGTAGAAAAGGTTGTAGCGGGGGAATCAGACATTCTTTGGAAGGGGAAACCGCTGTATTTTGCTAAAACGTCCGGAACAACTTCGGGCGCTAAATACATTCCAATCACCAAGGAAAGTATGCCGGGCCATATAGAAGCGGCTAAAAGTGCTATTTTATTATACATTCATCAAACAGGAAATACTCAGATCGTTACAAAAAAAATGATTTTCTTACAAGGAAGTCCTGTTCTTGAAACCAAAAACGGCATTCAACTGGGTCGGTTATCAGGCATTGTAGCACACTATGTCCCTAAATACCTTCAAAAAAACCGACTTCCTTCTTGGGAAACCAACTGTATTGAAGACTGGGAAACGAAAGTCAATACGATTGTTCAAGAAACCGTTAGTGAAGACATGTCTGTAATTGCAGGCATCCCTTCTTGGGTTCAAATGTATTTTGAAAAACTAATTGATGAAAAAGGTCAAAAAGTAGGAGATATTTTCAAAAACCTTAGCCTTTTTATTTTCGGAGGCGTTAACTATGAACCCTACCGATCCAAATTTGAAACCTTAATAGGTCGAAAAGTGGACAGTGTAGAGCTTTACCCTGCCAGCGAAGGCTTTTTTGCATTTCAAGATCAACAAAATGACCCAGGAATGCTTCTTCAGTTAGACTCTGGAATGTTTTATGAGTTTATCGTTGCAGACTCCTTTTTTGATCCAGCACCAAAACGCTTGACGTTAATAGATGTTCAAATAGGTGTTAATTATGTGATGATTATCTCAACAAATGCGGGTCTCTGGGCTTATAATATTGGGGATACAATTCAGTTTACCTCTTTGGCGCCATTTAAGGTGATTGTTAGTGGTCGCATTAAACATTTTATCTCTGCTTTTGGAGAACATGTAATTGCAAAGGAAGTTGAGCAATCGCTTTTAAGTGCTCTGAAATCGACGGACATCAGTGTGAGTGAATTTACGGTGGCACCTCAGATCGCGCCCTCTGAAGGGCTGCCCTATCACGAATGGTTTGTTGAGTTTGAAAACCCGCCATCAGATATTGAGAATTTTGAGATTAAAATTGATCAAGCGCTACAGCTTCAAAATAGTTATTACCTAGATCTGATTCAAGGAAAAGTTTTAAAACCTTTAAAAATCACTCAGGTAAAAAAAGACGGTTTTCAAAATTATATGAAGACGATTGGCAAACTAGGCGGGCAGAACAAAACACCGCGATTATCCAACGATCGAAAAATAGCGGACACTCTGATTAAAAATAATCAGACTATTTAGCTTATATTTGTACGACCAATGAAACAAAATCAAACTAAAAACATCATACGTACCAGAGCTCAAGAAAGCTCTCATGCGATTGAACGCATGTATTTGACCATGCGTCACCTATTTAACAGAGGGTTCTATAAGCCAATGGGAGTTTCAGGAGAAACATTGCGTCAAGCATTACTTCAATTACGACCTGAAATCTATGGGTCTATTGCAGGCGATAAGACAGAATTAGAAGGGTTGCTTTATGTTGTTGACCGACTGCCTCTGGGCATCGAAGAGTGCATTTTAATCAACTTAACGAGTGCTGAAGGATTTGGAAACTCACATTTTGAAGTAATTATTCCTTCTAAAAGGCGACGAGATTGTTATCGAATCGACTTTGAACAAATGAACATAGAGATCACTCGTGGACGTTCGGAGATTTATGATATATTGACGCATTTAACATTTATGTTTATTGAGTCTCATAAAATCGCCAAACGTGTTGTGATCGATGACAAAGGAACCACCACAAGAGACTGGGTTAAACTGGAAACGGCAGTGCTTTCAAAGAAAAAACTAAATCAAAAAGAACGCGAGTTAGCCATTACTCATACCGGAAATATTTTAGGCCGAACATTTGAAGAAATTTTAGAGGTCTATGATCAGTTTTCGACACCCTCTCAACCAGACCATTTTTTACATCTTATTTATTGGCTTGGAAAGCGTGCGATTGAGGAAATCGTTGATAATTCTAAAAGAACGATCAGCTTTAGTCCTGTTCTAAGAGAGCGGTTGGGACACCATATTCATGGAGAGGTCTGGGCGAACACCATTAAAGAAACGCTTCAGAAACACCAATTACTCAATCGTCCAATTCATATTATTTCGGCGAACTTACACAGTGTAATGAATACGCTTCATGCGCCTAAAGCCCTTAAATCATTATGTGCTAAACATGATATTTTTACGGTGTATGAGCAATTGAGCAAAGAAGAAAATCAAGTCCTTCGCAACAAAACAAAACAATTAGCGTTGCAAGAAGGTATGATATATATAAAAGACACTTCAGGGACAAATATAGATGTTCAAATATTTGACACTTCAAAGATCGATTTTTCAAACACGTCATTCGCGTTTGAACCGACTAAGGATGCGCCTGTTATTGTCGTAATGGACTATGCCTTTGGGGAGCAAGCCTATGAAACGATTGACGAACTGTTAAAGCCGTTTAAAACCGCTGATAGGGATATTCACCTTAATGTAGATTCTATTTCTATCATGGGTAAGGCAGGGATTTTAGAAGGGTCAAAAGGAGATATTATGATACCATCGGCTCATATTTTTGAAGGCACCGCAGACAATTATCCTTTTAAAAATGAGTTAGCCCTTAAAGATTTTGATACCAAAGATTTAAGAGCATTTGAAGGCACGATGGTGACCGTTTTAGGCACGTCCCTTCAAAATAAAGATCTTTTAAAGTTTTTCCACGACTCCACGTGGAATGTTATTGGGTTGGAGATGGAGGGCGCACATTATCAAAAAGCGATACAAGCAGCTTCTAAGGTAAGACATAGTATCAACCCTAATGTCAAAGTACGGTACGCTTATTATGCGAGTGATAACCCTCTTGAAACAGGAGGTACATTAGCCTCTGGAGGTCTTGGTTCAAGTGGTGTCAAACCAACGTATTTAATTACCAAACAAATTTTACAACAGATTTTTAATTCGTAGACTATGAGTACAAACTCGAACACACCTAACACTTCAGAAGAAGTTGATTTAGGGCAACTTTTTAAGCTTATTGGAAATGCCTTTAATCGTTTCTTTAACTTTATATACAACATTTTTAAGAGCATTTTCTTAGCATTTGTATGGCTTGTTTTTTTCGTAAAAAAAAGACTTATTATTCTTGCATTAGCGGCGATTTTGGGATTTGTCTATGGGGTGTTAAACAGTAAATCTGCAGCACCTAAATATGAGTCTTCGGTGACCGTTGTGCAAAATTATCCAACAGGAGAAAACCTATATAACTCCGTAAGTTACTACAACGATTTGGTAAGACAAGGGGATTATCAAACTCTAGGATCAGTTTTAAATTTAGAGGAAGAGAAGGCTGAATCGATTATATCATTTCAAGTAGAACCAGTGGTGAGTGAAAACGACAAACTTTTGGCGTTTAACAATTACGTTAAAAAACTAGACTCCTTGGCGGCAACCAAAATTGAGTATGAAGACTTCTTGCAAAACAATGAAGACTACACGCACAAATATCAGCAAGTAAAGATCAATTCGACTCAAAGAAATAGTTTTAAATCTGTTTTTGAAAGTATTGTTGAGTCCATTAACTCCAATCCTTTTTTTATAAACGAGCAGAACAAAGACATTGCAGGTCTCAACAAAACCAAGGAAGATTTGGAATTAGCATTGGTTAAATCAGATTCGCTTCAAAGCACTTACAAACGCGTTTTAGAACAAGGACTGAGTTCGGATAAAGCCTCTGAAATCGGCATCACTTTTGAAGGCTCAGGCGAAACCGATAAAACCAAAGAATACGATTTATACAAAAGTGATTTGGTGTTGAGGAGTGAATTGGTAGAAATAGAAAGAGAATTACTCGATAAGCAATTTATCATTGAAACCATTTCTAATAAGCAAGACTCCGGGTTTGCGAGCAATACCAAGACCCTTTTTGGAAAACAACTTAGTGTCAAGTTATATTATACCATCGTCTTGTTTTTACTTGCCTTCATTGTTTTATTGGGACTTGAGTTTTTTAAATTTTTAGAAAAATATAAAACGACTATATGACTATTTTAATAACGGGGGGTGCTGGCTTTATAGGCTCGCATGTTCTAACCTTATTTGTAGAAAAGTATCCAGATTATCACGTTTATAATTTAGACGCATTAACCTATGCGGGCAATCTAGAGAACTTAAAAACGATTGAATCCAATCCAAACTACACCTTCATTAAAGGCGATATTACGGACGAGAGCTTCATAAATGAGCTGTTTAAAAAACACAAGTTTGACAGCGTTATCCATTTAGCGGCCGAGTCTCACGTCGATCGGTCGATCAAAGATCCTTTAGCGTTTATTAAAACAAATATTCTTGGCACCACAATTCTATTAAATGCTTTTAAAAACACTTGGCAAGATGATTTTCAGGATAAATTATTTTATCATGTAAGCACCGATGAGGTTTACGGTTCATTAGGACAAACAGGATTGTTTACGGAAACGACTCCCTATGACCCTAACTCACCTTATTCGGCTTCAAAAGCGAGCTCAGATCACATTGTAAGATCGTACGGAGAAACATATAATATGCCGTACGTAATTACAAACTGCTCCAATAATTATGGGCAGAATCAATTTCCAGAGAAATTAATCCCGCTATTTATTAATAATATTATAAACAATGAGCCGCTTCCGGTCTATGGAAATGGCGATTACACAAGGGATTGGTTGTATGTCAAAGACCATGCAATAGCTATTGACTTAGTGTTTCACAAAGGAAAAAATAAAGAAACCTACAATATTGGTGGGTTCAACGAGTGGAAAAACATAGATCTAGTAAGGGTGTTGTGTCAGCAAATGGACGCTAAACTCGGTCGACCGAAAGGCGATTCAGAAAAACTAATAAGCTTTGTAAAAGACCGTCCAGGGCATGATTTGCGTTATGCGATTGACGCCTCAAAAATAAAAAATGAATTAGGCTGGGAGCCCTCCGTTACTTTTGAAGAAGGCTTGGCAATCACCATTGATTGGTATTTAAATAATGACGTCTGGCTAAAGAGTGTTACGAGCGGAGCATATCAGTCTTATTATAATAACCAATATAATAAAGGTTAAATGAAAGGAATAATCCTAGCAGGGGGGTCTGGAACTCGACTTCACCCTTTAACACTCTCCGTAAGTAAGCAATTGATGCCTATTTACGATAAGCCAATGATCTATTATCCGTTGTCTACATTAATGTATGCTGGGATCAACGAGGTTTTAATTATTTCAACCCCCAAAGATTTGCCATTATTTCAAAACTTACTTGGAGATGGTAAAAAATACGGTTGTTCATTTGAATATGCCGTACAAGAACATCCAAATGGTTTGGCAGAGGCCTTTTTAATTGGCGAAGAGTTTATTGGAAATGATAAGGTCGCTCTAATTTTAGGAGATAATATTTTTTATGGGACAGGTTTAGAAAAACTTTTGCAGGCTAACAATAACCCTGAAGGTGGCATTATTTATGCGTATAGAGTTAATGACCCAGAACGTTATGGAGTTGTTGAATTTAATGAAGATGGCAAAGCGATATCTATTGAAGAAAAACCAGAATACCCAAAATCGAATTATGCCGTTCCAGGGATTTATTTTTATGATAATACGGTCGTCGAAATTGCGAAAAACATCAAACCAAGCCATAGAGGCGAATTAGAAATAACCGATGTTAATAAAGAATACCTCAAACAAGGGAAACTTAGTGTCAGTATTTTAGACCGAGGAACCGCATGGTTGGATACGGGGACCTTTCAATCGTTAATGCAAGCTTCGCAATTTGTGGAAGTCATAGAGCAACGTCAAGGATTAAAAGTAGGCGCTATTGAATGGGTTGCTTTTGAAATGGGATATATAGACGAGACTCAGCTCAGAAAATTGGCAGAGCCCTTATTAAAAAGTGGCTATAGTAAAAATTTAATGGAACTTTTGAATAAATAATAATGACAGCTACAGAAACAAAACTTAAAGGGTGTTTTATTATAGAGCCCAGCGTGTTTAAAGACTCTAGAGGCTATTTTTTTGAGAGTTTCAATCAAAATACGTTTAATGAATTAATTGGAAAGACTGTTGATTTTGTTCAAGACAACGAATCCTTTTCATCAAAAGGCGTTTTAAGAGGGTTACATTTTCAAACAGGGGAGTATGCTCAGGCCAAACTTGTAAGAGTTGTAAAAGGAACGGTCTTAGATGTGGTCGTAGATATGAGAAAAAACTCACCTACATTTTCTAAACATTTTTCAATTGAACTATCTGAAGACAACAAAAGACAATTTTTTGTGCCGCGAGGGTTTGCACATGGGTTTATAGTCCTTAGCGAAACCGCGATCTTTTCCTATAAATGTGATAATTTTTATAACAATGCTTCAGAACAAGGACTTCGGTATGATGATCCATCCCTGGGGATCGACTGGATGCTACCAGCCAGTGAGTTTATTATTTCAGAGAAAGACTTAGTATTGCCAACCCTTTCAAACATAACTCTATGATGAATGTATTGGTTACGGGAAGTAATGGGCAATTAGCAAGTTGTATTAAAGACCTTGCAAAGCAGTATGACGGTTTAAATTTTATTTATACAGATTACAAAGAATTAGATATTTGTGATTTAAGCCAGGTAAATACTTTTTTCGAATCTAATAAAAAAATTGATTACTGTATTAACTGCGCAGCCTATACCGCTGTTGATAAAGCAGAAACAGAAGTAGATAAAGCATTTGAAATAAATGCAACAGGGGCAAAAAACTTAGCGATTGTTTGCGACAAATTTGACACAATTTTAATTCAGGTTTCAACCGATTTTGTGTTTGATGGAGAAAAAAAGGAGCCTTATACCGAAACAGATGTCGCCAAACCCATAAGTGTATATGGAGCGTCAAAGCTGCAAGGGGAGATTGAAATTAAACAAACATTAGAAACGTATTTTATACTTAGAACGTCTTGGTTATATTCTGAGCATGGTGCTAATTTTATGAAAACGATGCTAAAATTGGCCGAGACACGTGATGAAATTAGCGTGGTATCAGATCAAATAGGAACACCAACCTATGCAGGTGACTTAGCAGACGTCATATTAAAAATCATAAGTTCTAAAAACACTAATTTTGGACTTTATCATTACAGCAACGAAGGGGTGGCCAGCTGGTATGATTTTGCAAAAACTATTTTTGAAGCCTCGAATTTAAAAATAAAGCTAAACGCCATTAAAACGGAAGCTTACCCAACTCCTGCAAAACGACCTTTTTATAGTGTGATAGATAAAGCAAAAATAAAAAGTATTTTGGGAATTGAAACACCAAATTGGAGTGAAAGTTTATTAAAAGCTTTAAAAGCTATCATTTTAAGAAATAAATAATATGACTAAAAATCTTTTCATTTTTGGAACTCGTCCAGAAGCTATTAAAATGGCTCCTTTAATAAAGGCTTTTCAAAAGTATCCAGAGCTATTTGATGTTAAAATATGTGTAACAGCCCAACATAGAGAAATGTTGGACCAGGTTTTAAATTTTTTTGAGATTACAGCTGACTACGATTTAGACTTAATGAGGCCTGATCAAAACTTATATACTTTAACGGCCAATATAATTACTGGGATGAAACCCGTGTTAGAAGCGTTTCAACCAGACTATGTTTTTGTCCATGGAGACACGACTACCACTATGGCAGGCAGCATTGCATCGTTTTATAGTGGTGCTAAAGTATGCCACGTAGAGGCGGGCTTAAGAACCCATAATAAGTGGTCTCCTTTTCCAGAGGAAATAAATAGACAAATTACTGGGCGCATTTGTGACTACCATTTTGCACCCACTAAGACCTCAAAACAAAATTTACTTCAGGAAAACATTAAAGAAGACACTATTCTTGTAACTGGAAATACTGTCATTGATGCCTTGCATCATAGCGTTGAACGTGTAATTCATGAACCAAGCACCCTTATTCAAGGGATATCAAAAACACTAGGCAATAAGGAAGTGGTTTTAGTGACGGGACACAGAAGAGAAAACCACGGCGACGGTTTTATCAGAATCTGTGAAGCCTTAAAAGAAATTGCGATAGGTAATAAAAATCGCATAATTGTTTACCCAGTTCATTTGAACCCAAAAGTTCAGGAACCTGTAAATCGAATTTTAGCTAATATTGAAAACGTTTTGTTGATCGAGCCAATGGCGTATCAGGATTTTATCTGGATGATGAATCGCTCTAAAATCATAATTACCGACAGTGGAGGTGTTCAGGAAGAGGCACCAAGCTTAGGTAAACCGGTACTTGTCATGCGGGATACAACCGAACGCCCCGAAGCTGTTGAAGCCGGAACAGTTGTGCTTGTAGGGACAAATAAAGATGTTATTGTAAATGAAACACTGGACTTATTAAACAATACTAAGCGTTTTGAAAATATGAGTAAACTACACAATCCTTATGGAGACGGTAAGGCTTGTGAACGCATTGTAGATTTTATTACGAAATTAGAAGGCAAAAGAAAAAACACAAAAAACATAGTTTAAAAACTAACATCAAACAAATGAACAAACCAGAAGTCGTCATGATTGGATTAGGGTATATCGGCTTGCCAACAGCAGCACTGATCGCATCTAATAAAGTATATGTCCATGGAGTAGACATCAACCCTAAAGTAGTAGAAACGATAAACAAGGGCCAAATACATATTGTAGAACCAGAGTTGGACACAGCGGTCGCAAGCGCTGTTAGTGAAGGGTATCTGAAAGCAGGAACAACGCCTGTGGAGGCGAATGCTTATTTAATTGTAGTGCCTACGCCATTTAAGGCTAAAAATGAGCCGGACATCTCATTTGTGGAGGCAGCCACACGAGCGGTATTGCCCTTATTAAAAAAAGACGATTTATATATTATTGAATCGACTTCACCGGTAGGGACTACGGAGAAAATGATGCATTTAATATTTTCTGAAAGACCAGAACTAACAGGAGCGTTGAACATTGCCTACTGCCCAGAGCGCGTATTACCAGGAAATGTAATGCATGAGTTGGTTCATAACGATCGAGTGATTGGAGGCATAGACGAAAAATCAACAAAAAAAGCCCTGGCATTTTATAGACAGTTTATTGAGGGTGATCTGCACATGACGAATGCGCGTACTGCGGAGATGTGTAAGTTAGTAGAAAACTCATCTAGAGATGTACAAATAGCCTTTGCGAACGAATTATCATTGATTTGTGACAAGGCAGAAATCAATGTTTGGGAGCTTATTGAATTAGCTAACAAGCACCCGAGGGTAAACATACTACAACCAGGCTGTGGGGTAGGGGGACACTGTATTGCAGTAGATCCTTATTTTATTGTATCTGATTATCCAATGGAGTCTAAAATTATTGGGACGGCGAGAGAAGTTAATAACTATAAATCGTTTTGGTGTGCAGAGAAAGTAAAAACGGCAAAATTAGAGTTTCAATTAAAGCACGGCCGTAAGCCAAGCATTGCCTTAATGGGGCTCGCTTTTAAGCCTAATATTGATGACTTAAGAGAGTCTCCGGCTAAATATATTGCTCAAAAGGTATTGCAAAATGCGAACAACGAAGAATATTATATTGTTGAGCCTAATATTACTGAGCATAAAGTATTTAAGCTAACAAATCACAAAGAGGCTGTGAAAAAGGCAGATATTATTGTTTTTTTAGTAGCACATAAAGAGTTTAAAAATTTAGAAATAACCTCAGATAAAACAGTAATAGACTTTTGCGGGGCCAAAAGAAAGTAGATCTTATTTAAGAAAATTATGATTAAACAACTAAACTGGGACACTGAATTTTTTGGATATAAAGTTGGACAATTAATAATATCTAAAAATAAAAAATTTAGTTCTTCTACATTTCAAACCTACGTTAACGACTACAAGCTTATTTATATTTTATCTTCTGAAAAAGTTGCTGGAAATGGACTAAAATTAGTTGATAAAAAAGTTACATTTCAACAAAAAACATCAATTAAGGGTGATTTAAATAAGAATCCCAGTTCCAAAATTGAATCCTTTAGTGAGGGAGTTCACGACTATGAATCTTTAAAAAAGCTAGCGCTGTCCAGTGGCATAAATTCTAGATTTAAAATTGACATAAATTTTAAAAACAACGAATATACTAAATTGTACAATCAATGGATCAACAATGCAGTCTATAAGGGTATGGCTCTCGATATTCTTATATACAGAGAAAAAGAAATTTTAGGATTTACAACAATAGAAAAAAAATCAAAGTATCTTGCAATCATAGGGCTGGTTGCAGTAAGTGAACAAGAAAGAGGCAAAGGAATAGCTTCAAAGTTAATTGAAAGTTCAATAAACAGAGCTTTTGAGTTAGGGTTTGAAACAATTCAAGTAGCGACTCAATTTGAAAACATACCTGCCATGAGGCTTTATGAAAAGTGTGATTTTAAAATCAAAGATATAACGTACATCTATCACTATTGGAACTTATGATACCATTTAACAAGCCTTTTTTAGTAGGAAAAGAAATTAAATATATTGAAGAATCTGTTCTTTCAGGTAAAATCTCTGGGAATGGGTTGTTTACCAAAAAATGTCAAACTTTTTTTGAAGAAAAGTTTGGATTCAAAAAAGCATTACTGACAACTTCTTGCACAGATGCACTTGAGATGACCGCAATGTTAATGGACATAAAGCCAGGAGATGAGGTCATAGTGCCCTCATACACGTTTGTGTCTTCTGCTCTTGCTTATGTTCGACAGGGCGCTAAAATTGTTTTTGCAGATAGCAGGACAGACCACCCCGGAATTGATGAAAGGAGTGTTGAGGAATTAATAACATCCAAAACGAAAGCAATAGTCGTTGTTCATTATGCTGGGGTTGCTGTTGAAATGGATATAATTATGCAAATTGCAAACAAACATAGTTTATTAGTTGTCGAAGATGCAGCGCAATCCATAGACTCCTACTACAATGGGAGGCCTTTGGGAAGCATTGGCCATTTTGGAGTTTTTTCTTTTCATGAAACTAAAAACATCATTTCTGGTGAAGGAGGTCTTTTGACTATCAATGACGACCGCTTTATTGACAGGGCTGAAGTTATATGGGAAAAAGGAACAAATCGTTCAGCATTTTTTAAGGGTGAAGTAAATAAGTACGGATGGGTAGACACCGGTTCTTCATTTTTACCGTCAGAACTGATTGCAGCGTTTTTATTTGCACAATTAGAACAATTGAAAGAAATTCAAGATAAACGAAAATTGTTATGGAAGACGTACTACAACGGTTTAATTGAGTTAGAGAACAACAACAAATTAAAATTGGCTGTTATCCCCAGTGGCGCAACTAATAACGCCCATATGTTTTATTTGGTTACAAAAGATTTAGAGCAGAGAGATGCAATTATTAAATTTTTGAAAAACAATAATATTCATGCAGTATTTCATTATCTATCTCTTCATAAAAGTTCATTTCACACAAAAGATTTAAAAGATATTCAAGACTTACCAAATGCGGATTTATACACAGACTGTCTAGTAAGACTCCCAATGTTTTATGATCTAGAATTAGATGAAGTTCATGAAATTATAAATGTAATTAATGGTTTTTTTAAATGATTGTACATATAGTTGACGACGAAAAATTTTTAAATAAAACAATTGAAATATTTGAATCTATATTTCCTAATCAAAATTATTTTTTGGTGGGAGTAGAAGAGGAAATGGGGTTTTACAACAAAAAGGAGGAATTAATTAAGCTAACCTCTATCGAATTTGTAGAAATTAATAGCAAGGATTATTATGAGAAATTTCACTATAACGTAGATAAGAATACTTTAGTTATTTTTCACAGCTTACACAAAACATATAAACTTAAATTAATAACAAATATTCAAGCTAAGATTAAAATTGCCTGGTATTTTTGGGGGGCTGAGTTATACGGACTAAACCCGAAAATTAATAATCTATTACCATTGACTCAAAGAGTATATTTTAAAAACCTACCTTTTTGGACTTACATTAAAAAAAAGGTATTTTCACAGCTAAAAAAACAATATTACTGGGACCTTTTCAAGAAAGCCCTTAAGGACAAGGTGGATTATACAATTACAAATGTAACGGAGGATATCGACTTACTTGATGAGTTTACAGAAAACAATTCAAAGAGAGGGTGGTTTACTTATTATAGTTCTGACATGAATAGGGAATTAGAAAGAGGCTCTTCAAAAAAAATAAATATATTAATTGGAAATTCAAGTTCCGAAACCAATAATCATTTTGACGCGTTTCAATTATTCAACGAAAAAAATATACAAGGAAAAAAAATATACATTCCACTTAGCTATGGAGACAATAAATATAGGGAGTTAGTAATAAAAGAAGCGGATTTCATATTCGGAGAAAAGGCTGAACCATTGGTAGATTTTTTGAGTACCAAGGAGTATTCAAAAATCATAGATAGTTGCTCTGTTTTAATTATGAATCACAAAAGACAGCAAGCATACAACACTATAATGATAGCCATAGCAAACGGTTGTAAAGTATATTTAAGAGAAGAGAATACAATTTTTAAACTCCTTAAAAGAGAAGGTTTTTATGTTTATTCAATTCAAAGTGATTGGAGTAAATCAACTGAAATTGAAATGTTAGATATAAAGATACAAGAATATAATCGTGAATTAATCAGAAAACTATATTCTACTAATGTAGTTCGAAGCAGGATTAAAGCACAAGTATTGGAAATTTTTAATGAATAGTTTTAAAAATCAAGTTTTAACAGGGTTTAAGTGGACTACTATAGGCACTATAGTAATTGTCTTTGTAGCGCTTTTAAAACTATCGATCCTCGCTCGTTATTTAGACAAGTCAGATTTTGGCTTAATGGCTTTAGTCACATTTGTAATGGGTTTTATGAACCTATTCAACGATATGGGCTTAACATCAGCGATTTTACATAAACAAAACATTTCAGAGAAAGAGTATGCGAGTTTATATTGGATAAATTTAGGTTTTAGTATAGTATTATATGTGTTGCTTTTGGCTATTACCCATTTTATTTCTGAATTTTATAATGAGCAACAATTAAATATATTAATTCCATTATTAGGATTAAACCTGATAATATCAGCTCTTGGAAGGATGTTTAAGACAATAGAGTCTAAGCATTTAAAATTTAAGCAAGTAACAATTTTCGAGGTTGTTGCGGCTGTAATATCTTTAATATTTGCTATCTATTTAGCAATTAATGAATATGGGGTGTTTACACTTATATACTCTGCACTACTTCAGTACAGCCTCCAGAATACAATGTATTTTATTTATGGTTTAAAAAAATATGGTTTACTTTTTCATTTTAATTTTAAAGAAACAAAACCTTTTTTAAAAATAGGTGTGTATCAAATTGGTGGTCAGGTAATTAATTATTTCAACAGAGATTTAGACATTTTAATAATCGGTAAATTTTTTAGTCAAGACATTTTGGGAGGTTATAGTTTGGCAAAACAATTAGTTTTTAGACCTGCACAAATTATTAACCCAATTTTGGTTAAAGTAGCCTCACCTGGCTTGGCGAAAATTCAGGATAATTTAATAGAGTTAAAAACCAATTACTTAAAACTGATAAGTATTGTTTCAAAAGTGAATTTTTTTGTTTACGTAACAACAATTGTTTTTGCAACCAGAATAGTTGCTCTTTTTTATGGAGAAGGGTTTGATGAAATAATTGCTTTGGTTCAAATTTTATCTATATACATGGTGTTTAGAGCTATTGGAAATCCTATTGGAAGTTTGATTACTGCTACTGGAAAAACAAATTTGGAGTTTTATTGGAATCTTTTCACGTTTACAGTAACACCAATATTTGTGTTAGTCGCCTCACAAAAAAGCATTGTTGCAGTCGCTTGGTCATTATGTGTAGCCATGATACTATTATTTTATCCAAGTTGGAGGTTTTTGGTTTATAGAATATTAGGAATAAGTTTTAAAGAATATTTATTGGCAATTATTAAAATTTATAAATAACTCAAGATGGAAATGTTAATGTTTTTAGGTCTTTTATTTTTGTTCTTCACACTAGGAGGGTTATCTATCATTGACAAAAACACTAAAAAGTTTGTTACACTAGCAGTAATATTGCCATTTACCCCTGCACTAATAATTATTCATACTAAATTTCAAATTAGTGCATACTATGGATTTGTTCTCATCCCAATTCTTGCATATATTTATAGGTGTTTACTAACATCGAAAATACCCGAGTCAGTTCTTCACCCTATACTTAACTTAAGTGTTTTTATAGCTCTTTCATGTGCTTATTCTTTTGTTTTCAACAGAGAAAACTTTACTTTAATTAATGTTTTGAAAGATATAAAACCAATATTAATACTAGCGATAGGCTATGTGTTTATTGACCTTCTTAAAAACCATCAATTAGAATGGACTAGCAAATTTTCAAAAAGACTTTTAAAGGTCAATTTTGTTATTACAATAGTAATTTTTATTATTCTAAACAACACTAACCTTTTGTATCTTGTGGGTGATGACCCTTTTTTTAAGCTAGGAAATACAAGATATTCAACCCTAGGAACCTTTTTTGCTGTTTTTTATTTTATAGCTAAGCTAGCACAAAATGAGAGGTTTAAAGTATCAGAAATTATATATATTCTTTTACCAGTCTTTTTAGCAGGAAACAGGACTTTTTTTGCCACAATAGGGGTGATTTACGGAATTAATCTATTTCTTTCAATAAATAATCTCAAGGATTTTATTAAAAAAGTTGGACTGTTCATTGTTGCAGGAACTGTTTTAATTTTTGGAATATTAAATTTTAACCCACGTTTGAAGGAAAGAATTTTGACAATGTTTGATTTTGAACTCGTTATTCACCAACTTTTTGAATATAGATTTGCGCCGGTAATTCTAAAACTTGAATCCTTTAACTTCCTTAATTATATTTTTGGAAAAGGAATTGGAGAAACTTTTTTTATACCTTGGTTTGTGTGGCGTGAAAATATTGAAAATAATAATATTTATATGGATAACCTTTATTTCACTCTTTATATCAAATACGGAGTATTCTTCTTTATATTATTGGTGTTCCTATATAATTTTATTTTTTCAGCTAATACAAATCGTCGTTTTAAAATTCTTATTACCATTTATTTTGTAATAATGGGATTAACAACTGCCTTCATGTATCAAAACACCTTCTTGTTTATTATACTTATGCTAACAATTTTTAAACTAACGAATCACTCCAAAGATAAATTGTTTTCTACCTCATAATTATATTTATATAACAGCAATAGCACAAAAACAATAAATACAATACCATTATGTCTGTTCCAAAGACACTCTGTCAAACTGATAATTAAAGTGATTATCAAAAACTGAATCCCAATAAAATTTTTGTGTTGAATAAAAAAACGTCCATAATAATAAAAAATATAGAGAAATAGTATCAATCCAATAATTCCATATCCCACATAATACTCAAGATATTGATTGTGACTATTATACTCTAATTCTAAAGGTTTTTTTAAATCAGAGATTACATATTGTTTATTTAGAGAAGATTGAATGTCTCCAACCCCATTTCCTAAAAGAACGTTATCGTTGGCATTAATTGCAGCTGACCAAAGCTGAATCTTGTGATCAGAATCGTTTACTGTATAACCCGTATAATAAGTAAACCCTAAAAGATGTTGAAAACGATATTTAGTAACCCCCACATTCATGATAATTATAAAAGATATAACATGAAATAGTGTAAGGGTAACAATACCTCTTAGTAGTTTTTTATGGCTTACCATATGTTGAATTATGTTTATCATTATAATAATATACAACATTGCTATGGCTATTCTTGAAGATAAGTGGACAATAAAAAAGGATAAATATAAAACACATATAAGAGCTATTATTTTTGAGAGAAGAATCACTTTCCTTTGTTTAATAAATTGCAATAAAAGTATAATTGCCGTTAGAATATAATAGGAGTAATATGTCGTGTGAAGGTTGATAGTGTTTGCAAGTGCCTTATAAGAGTAATTTAAATTGAAGAAACTCTTATAAGATGATTCATGGTTACTTAGAAAGTCAATTATTACGATTGTATGAGAATAAAAAGCAGCAAATAAAACAACAATAACGTATCCAATTGAAACGAACTCAAAGTTTATATCTTTTTTATTTATTGACGAAAACATTAAAATAGAAGCCGGAATTAACAACAACCTTTCAACTTTGTTAAGACCATAAATTAGATTACTAGAGTAGGAAAGACTAAGTGTAATAAATAAAAAAAATACAAGTAGAGGGTAATGTCGTTGGATGCTTATTTTAATATTTTTTTTATTAAAATAAAACAAGGAAACCCCCAACATTAGAACAATAACCTTGCTATTAATGTCATTTTTAAATAAAATAAGTGTTATAAATAATGTAACAAATAACACAGTAAAGACACTTTTTTTGTATATCGATTTAAACATAAATTAAACTCTTAAAAAATCAAAAATAGTGTACTTTTGCTACACAATAAAAAATTTATGAAGGTTTTACACATACTTTATCAATCATTACCTCAAGTTTCAGGATCAAGTATTAGAAGCAGAGATATCTTAATGTCTCAAAAAGAGGTTGGATTAGAAGTTGTTGCTATTTCCTCCCCTTTTCAAATAGGCTCTAAATTTATAGAGTATTTTAATGACATAAAGTATTATAGGACAAAAATAAACAATATTGATTCTATTTCGGATTCTAGAAAATCATTATTTAAAAGAATACTAAGACTCTTTCAAATAGTTAGTTTCACAAAAAAAATAAAAAAAATTATATTATTAGAAAAACCGGACGTGCTTCATGCCCATGCTATGTTTTTTTGCGGATTACCTGCATTATATTTAGGTAAAAATTTTAATATCCCTGTTGTTTATGAGGTAAGATCTCTTTGGATGTTGGCTAAGGATGGTAAGAGACAGAATTGGTTTTCAAAACTTATTGAAAAACAAATACTGGGTATCGAGTTATTCGTAATGAGGAGATCAGATATTGTTGTTGCTATAAATGAAAACCTTAAATTGTTTTTAATTGAATGTAATATTTCAGAAGAAAAAATAAAAGTAGTTGGTAATGCTGTTAACACAACGCTAATTGATAGTTTGAAAAATAAATTAAAGAAAAAGGCAAAAAGAGAGCTTAATTTTGGGTATGTTGGAACTTTAACATCGTATGAAGGTCTCGAACTACTAATAAATGCTTTTTTTTCGTTCAATAAAAATTTTACAAATTCACAACTTTTTATTTATGGGAAGGGAATTGAAGAAAATAAAATTATGGAATTGTCGAAAACGAATAAAAACATTCATTTTTGCGGCCCCATCAAGCCTAACCATGTTTATCAAGCTTTTTCTAATATTGATATTATTGTAAATCCACGATACAAAAATAAATTAACGAATTCTGTTACGCCTCTAAAGCCCTTAGAAGCGTTAGCCTATAGTAAGATTTTCATAGGAAGCGATGTTGGAGGAATCAAGGAACTAATAAAAGATAACGTAAATGGCTTTTTATTTGAAGCAGGAAATCAAAAATCATTAGAAAATCTTATGATTAAGGTTTACGAGTCAGATGAACAATTATTAAAAAAAGTTAGAACGGAAGGTTTGCAGTATGTTAGGAATAATAAAAGCTGGCTGCAAAACGCTATCAAATATAAAAAAGAATATGAACATTTATGCGAAACTAGTTATTGAGTATAGTATTTACACAATAGATGATAGTAAAACCATTACTCGTTTACGCAAGTAAATGCTTTAACAAATAATACATTTAATTTTTAGCATTATACTACTATCAATTTTTTTGTTTAAAATAATGCGCAGAACTAAACTAACAAATTAATTAAAATGAACAGAATAAATATTTTGAATACATCCGTTGATAATTATTCAATGAAAGAAACACTGCAATTTGTGGAAGAGTCTATTGTATTAAATAAATATATTCATCACGTTGGTGTTAACGCAGAAAAAATTGCAATAATGCAAACGGATTTGCAATTGCGAGAATACGTAAACCATTCTGATTTGATAAATCCCGATGGTATCGGAGTTATATGGGCTTCAAAAATACTTGGAAAACCATTGAAAGAACGAGTAGCAGGCATAGACCTAATGATCAAAATCGTCGAGTTAGCTCACAAAAAAGATTATAAAGTTTTTTTTCTAGGTGCAAAAGAAGACGTTGTCAAATCTGTTGTAGATAAATACACAAAACAATATTCTTCCAATATCATAGCTGGGTATCGAAACGGATATTTTAAAAAAGAAGAAGAGCAAGGTATTGCAAAGGTAATAGCTAATAGTGGTGCAAACATTCTGTTTGTTGCAATTAGTTCTCCCGCAAAAGAGAACTTTTTGTATGAAAATAAAAAACTCCTTGAAAAAGTAAACTTTGTAATGGGTGTTGGAGGAAGCTTTGATGTGGTTTCTGGAAAGGTGAAACGAGCACCTTTATGGATGCAAAATTTCGGATTAGAATGGTTTTATCGGTTTACTCAAGAGCCAAGACGAATGTGGAAACGCTACTTAACAGGAAACGCAAAATTTATTCTACTTGTCATTAAATGGAAGTTATTTAAATAAGTATTTCGCCTCTCAAATTATGAAGATATAGAAAAAGTTTAAAGTAAGTTAATCCAATTGCCAAAAGCGCCAGGTAAGCCTTCACCCAAAACACAATGCTAAAATGTTAACTCACTCTATTATATAAGAGTCTAGTGTATGCATTGACCAATCTAAAACCAAAGCAGGGTTCTTTTCTTTTTCAGTTGTTTATTACTTGTAACAATATTATAAACAGGGATCATTTTTTTAAAGCCCCTTTAAACTAAAGATGGATTCAGAATCAATCTTAGAATAATATTTTCTTACATTTGTAAATCATTTAAATCATAGATGTCCAAAACCATACTTATTACAGGCGCTGCAGGATTTCTAGGCTCTCACTTATGTGATCGCTTTATCGACGAAGGCTTTCGGGTGGTAGGCATGGACAATTTTATCACAGGTGATAGAGACAATATCCAGCATTTATTTGAACACCCCAACTTTCAATTGATAGAACACGATGTGACGGTTCACATAGATATCCAAGAGCCGGTCGATTATATATTACATTTCGCGTCTCCTGCAAGCCCGATTGATTATCTTAAAATCCCAATTCAAACCCTTAAAGTAGGTTCTTTGGGGACCCATAATTTATTGGGTTTAGCAAAGGCCAAAAAAGCACGCATCCTCATCGCATCGACTTCTGAAATCTATGGCGACCCTTTAGTACATCCACAGTCGGAAGATTATTACGGAAACGTCAATTCGATTGGTCCAAGAGGGGTCTATGACGAAGCCAAGCGCTTTCAAGAAGCCATCACCATGGCCTATCATCGGTTTCATGGCGTAGAAACCCGCATTGCCCGTATATTTAACACCTACGGCCCTCGAATGCGTCTTAATGATGGCCGTGCCATCCCTGCATTTATGGGACAAGTGCTTAGAGGCGAAGATTTGACCGTGTTTGGAGACGGTTCACAAACCCGTTCGTTCTGTTATGTAGATGATTTAATTGAAGGCATTTACCGATTATTATTTAGTGATTTTAGCAATCCAGTAAATTTAGGAAACCCTGACGAAATTTCAATCCAAGATTTTGCACTCGAAATATTAAAGCTTACGAACTCAAATCAAAAAATATGTTTTAAACCGCTTCCCAAGGATGACCCATTAAAACGTCAACCAGACATCAAATTAGCCAAAAAAGTGTTAAATTGGCAACCTAAAACATCAAGAGAAGAAGGGATGAAAATGACATTTGCATTTTTTCAGAACGTATCGGATAAACAATTATATAAGATAGATCATAAAGATTTTTCGAAACACATAAAACACTAAGTGAGCTTATTTAAACAAGGACGATATTCAGGGTTCATAAAACCAATTTCATATACCACCGATTTGGTGCTTATAAACGCTTTGGGGCTTTTCTATTTTTTTAAAGAAATCCCCCCTTTAAATTTTATAATCTCTATTTCATTGGGATGGGTCGTAATGGCAATCGTGTCTGGGTTTTATGAGGTCCATAGGTACTCGAGTGTGATCAGAATTTTCAAACTTTTGTTTAGACAATTTCTATTCTTCATTTTATTAATATTTGCATATTCAGGGGTTAATTTCAAGCTAAACCTGCATCCAATTCATATTATTAAATATGTACTGATCGTTTTTCTATGTATTACGTTTTTCAAATACTTGATGTTTTTTTTACTGAAAAGATATCGAGCGTATTTTAAAGGCAATATTCGTAAAACCATTATTTTAGGGAAAACTAAAGAATCAGAAGTGTTAGAGCGTTTTTTCAATGACAGCCCTCAACTTGGGTTCATTAACAACAAAATAGTCTGTTTTAAAGACCGCAAAAAGTTAGATCTTGAAGCTGTTTTTGAATACATCTTAAGAGAAGACATTGATGAATTATTTTGTTCTATTAAAGAGCTTAAAAATCAAGATATAGCTCAAGTAATCAGTTTTGCCGACAACAACTTAAAGGTCGTTAAGTTCATCCCAGATAATAAGCAAGTGTTGTCAAAAAAATTACAACATGATTATTATGGACTTATTCCAATTCTTACGTTTAGAACAATTCCTTTAGACGACCCACTTAGTCTTTTATTGAAACGGGCTTTTGACATCGTTTTTTCATTATTAGTAATTGTGACTATATTATCTTGGTTAACGCCTTTGGTTGCCCTCATAATTAAAATAGAATCCAAAGGCAATGTGTTTTTCACTCAGTTACGAAATGGGTACAACTACAAGTCTTTTAGGTGTTTTAAGTTTAGGTCCATGGTTCAAAATCCTAATGCAGATTTAATTCAAGTCACGAGGGGTGATGCGCGCATTACTAATTTTGGAAAAATACTTCGCAAAACCAGTCTTGATGAAATGCCACAGTTTTTCAATGTACTTTTGGGAGACATGTCTGTTGTAGGGCCACGCCCTCATATGTTGAGTCATACAGAAATGTATGCTAAAAAAATAGACAAATTTATGGTACGCCATTTTGTAAAACCAGGCATTACGGGCCTCGCACAAGTCAGTGGTTTTAGAGGCGAAGTCGAATCGGATAAAGATATCATAGGACGTGTAAAACACGATATTTTTTATATTGAAAATTGGTCCTTCTTTTTAGACATCAAAATCATTTTTCAAACGTTTTTTAATACCATCAACGGGGAAGAAAAAGCGTATTAATTCAAAATTTTAGCATGAATATTTTAATATTAGGCGCCGGAGGTAGAGAGCATACGTTTGCTTGGAAAATCGCTCAAAGCCCTTTGTGTAAGGCACTTTTTGTCGCTCCAGGAAATTCTGGAACCGCATCCATAGCGACCAACCTCGCTATTTCCGTTACAGATTTTGAGGGCATTAAAAAACAGGTGCTCGCACATTCAATCAACATGGTTGTTGTAGGGCCAGAAGACCCTTTAGTCAATGGTATTTACGACTTCTTTTTAGAGGATTCTGACCTCCAACATGTGGCTGTTATTGGCCCTCAAAAAGCTGCAGCCCAACTCGAAGGTAGTAAAGAATTTGCAAAAAAATTTCTGTTCCGTCACAACATTCCAACAGCCGCCTATGAGAGCTTCACCAAAGCTAATTTAGAAGCTGGATATGCATTTTTAGGAACGTTAAAACCGCCATATGTCTTGAAGGCCGATGGATTAGCCGCTGGAAAAGGCGTACTCATAATCTCAGATATAAAAGAAGCCAAGCAGGAATTAAAAAACATGCTTGTAGACTCAAAATTTGGAGCGGCAAGCACGAAAGTTGTTATTGAGGAGTTTTTGGACGGCATTGAACTCAGCTGTTTTGTGTTAACTGATGGCAAACATTATAAACTACTTCCAACCGCCAAAGATTATAAACGCATCGGTGAAGGAGACACAGGGCTAAACACCGGCGGTATGGGGGCTATTTCACCCGTTCCGTTTGCAGATGCTGTTTTACTAAAGAAGATAGAAGATAGAATCGTCAAACCAACCGTTGAGGGCCTTATCACAGATCAATTACCTTATAAAGGGTTTATATTTATTGGACTCATTGTTGTGGATAACGAACCGATGGTGATCGAGTATAACGTTCGTATGGGGGATCCTGAAACCGAAGCAGTTTTACCAAGATTAAAAACAGACCTAGTTGAAATTTTTCAAGCGATTGACCAGCAATGCTTGAATGAAATCGACATCGAGATTGATCCAAAAACGGCAGTTACGGTTATGTTAGTTTCTGGAGGGTATCCAGAGAATTATGAAAAAGGGAAGGAAATTACTGGATTCGAATCAATTGAAAATTCAATTGTATTTCATGCAGGTGCGGACCACAAAGGGGGTAAAGTCGTAACGTCTGGAGGTCGTGTGATGGCGGTAACCTCGTTTGGAGCGGATATTAAATCTGCTTTAAACACATCTTATGAGTCCATCAAACACATCAAGTTTGAAAACATGAACTTCCGAAAAGATATCGGATTTGATTTATAGGTAAGAGTGTGAAGAAATGCTTTTATCTTCTTCGTTATTGTCGCTGAATGATTTTAATTGTAACATCCAATACACAAAAGCAATCAGTCCAATCCCCATAAACATCCAAGAAACGATGTTGGCACCGAACCAGTTTTCTAGCTCAAGAGCTCTTAAAGCATCATAGGGCGCTAACAATACAGTTTCGAAAAGGTCTTGAATGGCATTAAAAAAATCTTTCATGGGTCTTTAATTTAAAGTTTTAGGCTTATAATAGGTCTAATTATAGTGTTGACGGTTAAAATTGACGTGACATTTTTATATTAACCCTATATTTACATGGCAAATATAGTCAACACTTTATATGATTACAAGCTTTTTTAAGACATCTAAACCAATTCACTATATAATTTTCATAGTTGTATTGATTCTTGTGTTTGTATATCAACGAATTATTGTGGGTGATTTTGAAGGAAACTTCATTAAATCAATAGAAGAAGTCGGATATCTTTTAGCCCTAATGGCGTCTTTTTTCATCTTGATATTTATAGTTGCTAAAAACAATTTAACCCATAATAATAGTTATGCGGAGCTGTACTTTTGCTTATTTATTGCACTCATACCTTATAGCATAGAAACGAATTCAATTCTCATTTCCAATCTATTTATTCTTCTTGCACTTCGAAGAATAGTGAGTTTAAAAACCAAAACAAACATTAAAAAAAAGCTATTAGATGCCTCGATGTGGATTTGTCTTGCTGCTGTTTTCGAACCCTGGTCGATTTTGTTTTTAGGACTCTTATTTCTCGCAATGGCAGTTTATTCTGTTTCTCAAATTAAAAATCTTGTGATTCCTTTTTGCGGAATTTTAATCGTTGGAATACTAATGGCATGTCATCGTTTATTAACAGATAATGTCTTTCCAAATTTTTTCAAATATATTCCCGAAATTAGTTTTGACACCCTGTCGATTAACGATCTAACAATTCAGAAATCAACGCTATTATTTTTTGCAATTATTTTATTTTCGGTTGTCATTTTTCTAGTAAATGGGCTTCAAAAAAACCGTCTTAATAGGCCCAGTTTTACCGTACTTATCTTTGCTGTTTTTATTGGAGTTTCTATTGCATTGCTAAGTCCAATCCACAACCTAGGAGGCTGTTTATTCGCGATTGGTCCAGCGGCCATAATTCTCGCAAATTTTTCTGAAATAACCAAGTTTCGTTGGTTATCGGAGTTAATTATTGGGTTGTTATTTATAGCTGTGGTTCTTCAAATGACCCTGAATAGTTCTTTTCCGATTCATTAAACTAAAGAAATACACTTATATTTGTCACTTAAAAATCAATTGCATGTTTTCTGAAAAAGCCAATTCTATATTCCAAGACGTTATTTCAACCTATAAAGTTTTAAATTCTGTCGATCAACAGTTTCACAATAAATACGATAACGTTGAAGACCTTATTGCACATCTACTCTACAGAAAATGCTGGATAGATACGGTACAATGGGCGTACGAAGACATCATTAGAGATCCAAATATTGACCCAGTAGCCGCCTTAAAATTAAAACGAAAAATTGACGCATCTAACCAAGATCGGACGGATACCGTTGAGTTTATTGATAGTTATTTTTTAGAAATCTACAAAGATATTCAAGCAAAACCAACCGCCAAAATTAACTCTGAAAGTCCAGCTTGGGTTATTGACAGACTCTCAATTCTTGCTTTAAAAATCTATCACATGCAGCTCGAAACCGTTCGTGAGGATGCTTCTGATAGTCATAAGCAAAGCTGTCAAAAAAAGCTAGACACCCTGTTAGAACAGCGCAAGGATTTATCTACAGCCATTGACGATTTATTGGAAGCCATTGAAAGTGGTGACAAATACATGAAAGTGTATAAGCAAATGAAAATGTATAATGACGATGAGTTAAACCCTGTTTTAAGAGGCGTCAAATAAATCAGTTAAGAGGTGTCGGAAATCAAACACATACTTGTCATAAGACTCTCTTCAATGGGGGATGTTGCAATGACGGTTCCGGTGCTTTCTGCATTTTCAAACTCCTATCCAGATATTAAACTAACAGTTTTGACCAAAAAACAGTTTGCACCACTGTTTAGAGATTTAGATTCAGTTTCGGTTATTTTAGTAGATTTTAAAAAAGACCACAAAGGGGTTTTTGGACTGTATCAACTGTCAAAGCTAGTTCGAAACCTCCAAATAGACACCGTTGCAGATCTTCACAATGTGTTGCGGACAAAGATTTTAAAATTCTTTTTATCCGGAGTCAAGGTTGCGCAAATTGATAAAGGTCGCTCAGAAAAAAAAGCATTAGTTTCTGGTAGAATATCTGAGGCTTTGCGCTCAACACCCCAGCGCTATGCGGATGTTTTTAGAGGCTTAGGGTTTGGTTTTGAAATAGATCCCCCAATTTTTTTGGCACCCGAACCTTTAGATCCAACCATTACAAAAATACTTGGAGATTTTTCAAAGGCAACCGTAGGAATCGCACCCTTTGCGGCCTACGCCTCCAAAACATATCCGCTTTCACAAATGGAGACAGTGATAACTGAACTCCAAAAGGAATCGAAAGTTTTACTATTTGGAGGGGGATCAGAGGAAACCAAACAACTTGAAATCCTAGCGTCTAAATATGCAAACGTATGTTGTGTGGCTGGAAAGTTCAATTTAACTCAAGAGTTAGACATCATCTCTAATTTAAAAGTGATGTTATCTATGGATTCTAGTAATGGTCATATGGCTGCAATGTTTGGGGTCAAAGTGGTCACACTCTGGGGCGTGACACATCCGTTTGCTGGATTTGCACCCTTTAATCAGATTAATGGAAACAACTTGCTGGCAGATCAAAAACAATATCCTAAAATCCCAACATCCATTTATGGAAACCGATTTCCTGAAGGCTATGAATTAGCCATTCAAACAATTCCGGTTGAACGCATTGTTAAAACAGTTAAAGAGAACCTCTAAATATCGTCAAAATCAACTTTGATCGTTGCAGAGGTGGGTTCTGCTTGACAGCTCAAAACCAAGCCTTCTGCCACTTCATTGTCCGTTAATATATTGTTTTGTCGCATGCTAGCAGATCCTTCGGTGACTCGACAGATACAGCTACTACAAACACCTCCTTGACAGGAGTAGGGCGCATCGATATCTTTAGACAGGGCTGCTTCTAGAATAGTTTGTTTTTGAGGCATTGTAAAGGTCGTTTCCTCTTCATCTACAAGAATTGTAATTTCAGAGTCGCCCTCTTTAGTTGAGGTACTTGAAGTTGATTCTACTGCGGAAGTCGTAAATAATTCAAACAAAATCTGAGAAGTTTCAACTCCTTTTTCGATTAAAACCGTATTGACAGTCGTAATCATTCCTTCTGGCCCACATAAATAAAATTTCTGAGACCCACCGAGATCTACTAAATTTTTAAGAGCATAATTAACCACTCCTGCATCAATTCGTCCAAATAGAGCAGCCGTTTCATCGGATTCGCTATATACAAATTGAACGTTAAAACGATTCGAATAACGCGTTTGTAATTCTAATAGTTCTTGATGGAAAATAGTCTCCTTAGGGCTTTTGTTTCCATAAATCAATACAAATTTGCTGTTCGTCTCGGATTCTAAGACGGTTCTAGCAATGCTCATTATTGGCGTGATGCCACTGCCTGCAGCAAAAGCGACAACGGAATTTGTATTTTCCTTTTTAGTTTCATAAAGAAAACGCCCATTTGGTGCGCCCACTTCAAGAGTCTCTCCAGTTTTTAAGTGTGTATTGGCATAGGAAGAAAACAATCCGCCCTCAATTTCCTTAACCGTCACTGTTAGTGATCCACTCGCTGGACTTGAACTTAAAGAGTAGTCCCGACGAACCTCTTGGTCGTTGATGACTGTTTTAAGTGTAATGTATTGTCCAGCTTTAAAAGTAAATTCAGATTTTAAAGATTTTGGAACCTCAAAAGTAATACTAACTGCTTTGTCCGTTTGCCTTATAATCGATTGAATTTTCAATGCGTGAAATTGAGCCATAAAATTTTTTTAAGCAAAAATAAGAAAGATTTAATAGAATCATCTGTTAAGACTTCCCCAAAATTATCGTTAAAGTCACGTATAATTTAGGGCAAAAGACACTATTTTACTAGTTTTATACAAAAAGATGATTATTTTTACAAACTTGCATACGAATATGCGGGTTCTTTTAGTTATCAATAAATAAAGACATCACTGTTGAAAAACGTTTTTAATTACATAGTAGTTGGGGCTTTAATCGTCCTCACCGTTACAAGTTGTTCTAGGAAAAAAGATAAATTCCTTAACCGCTCTTGGCATTCTTTAAACACGAAGTATAATGTACTCTTCAATGGAAATGTCGCTTTAGAATCGGGCACGACCTCTGTCAATGCGTCCTTCAAAGATAATTATTGGGATATTTTACCTGTTGAGCGTTTGCAAATTTCAGATGAATTCCAGTCTGATACAGATGCCAAAGACCCTAATTTTGAACGTGCGGAAGAAAAAGCAGTCAAAGCCATCCAAAAACACGGGATGAACATTAAGGGAAAAGAAAAAAACCCACAAATAGACGAAGTGTTTGTTTTGCTTGGAAAAGCACGTTATTTTGACAACCGATTCATTCCTGCATTAGAAGCATTCAACTATATTTTATTCAAATATCCCGCTAGTAGCAATATTAATTTAGCCAAAATTTGGCGAGCGAAAACCAACCTTCGCCTCCAAAACGAAGATATAGTAATTAAAAATCTTAAACGACTGATTGAAAACTATCAACTTTCAAACGAAGATAGGGCAGAAGCCTCCTCTACCTTGGCGCAGGCATACATTAACACCAAATCACTGGACAGTGCCATTACACAACTACAATCCGCCTCACAACTAACAAAAAACAAGAATTTCCGAGGAAGGCTTCATTTTATTGAAGGGCAACTTTATTCTGTTTTAGGCAAAAAAGACAGCGCCAACCTGGCATTTGATAAAGTGATCGCCCTTAAACGTAAAACGTCTCGTGCCTACATGATTGCTGCGCATTTAGAAAAAGTTAAAAACTTTGAATTCAATAATGGCGACAAAATAGCCCTTGAAGATTTTTTAGAATCTCTAGAAACAAACAGAGAAAACAGACCTTTTCTAGATAAAATACACCATCAAATTGCAAACTATCACCTTCAAAACAAGTCCGATTCCTTAGCGATTGTATATTACAATAAATCTTTGCGCACCAATTCAGAAGATGACCAATTGACCGCCTTAAATTATCAGTCTTTAGGCGATCTAAATTTTGATTATTCGGAGTATAGTTTAGCTGGATCGTATTATGACAGTACGTTATTAAGTCTAAAAGAAAACAGTAAATCGTTTCGCGCCATCAAACGAAAACGAGATAACTTGGAAGATGTGATTTATTTTGAATCCATAGCCCAAGAAAATGACAGTATTTTAGGGATTATAGCACTTTCTGATGTTGATAAGGAAGCGTATTTTCAGTCTTATATTGAGACCTTAAAGTCAGAGGAAGACGCTCTTAAAAAAGGGACAATATCTACAGGAAGTTCGTTTGGAGCGACCCAAAATCCAATTACAAAAAAGGGAAAAACATTCTATTTCTATAACCCAACCACGGTTGCATTTGGTAAAAATGAATTTGCAAGAATCTGGGGCAATCGTGCCTTAGAATCCAATTGGCGATGGTCCAGTAAAACCTCACAGTCAGATTCAGAAATACCGACCGAAATAGCTGAAACCTCTGTTGAAACAGATCAAATTCGCTATAAGGTTGATTATTATTTGGCGCAAATTCCTACCGAGCAAACCGCTTTAGATAGTATTGCTAAAGAACGCAACTTCGCTTATTACCAATTGGGACTTATTTACAAAGATAAATTTAACGATTACAGCCGTGCCCAAAACAAACTCGAACAACTTCTAAAACAAAACCCCGAAGAACGCCTTGTTTTACCAGCGAAATATAATTTATACAAAATCTATTCGCAGTTAGACCTGAGTCGCTTGCAGGCTCAGACCAAAGGAGATATTATTAAAAATTATCCAGACTCAAGATATGCAGAGATTTTATTAAACCCAGAATCGGCGCTATTAAATAACGAGAACAGCCCAGAAACCCTGTACAATAATTTGTATGCGCAGTTTGAAAAAGGGGATTACCAACAAGTTATTGATGGTTGTGACTTGCAGATTACTCGACTTGACGGTGATAGAATTGTTCCTAAACTCGAACTTTTAAAGGTAACGTCTAAGGCTCGATTATTTGGCTTTGAAGCCTACAAAGAGGGGTTGAATTTTGTAGCGTTAAATTATCCAAGTAGCATTGAAGGTAAAAAAGCAGCTCAGATGTACACAACCGTCATTCCTGCCTTAGAAAATCAGGCCTTTGTTCAGGACTCAACTCAAACTAAATTTAAAGCTATTTTTAAATTTGAAGCTTCGGAAACAGAAGGGTTGAAAATATTTAAAGAGTCGTTAAGCGCTGCTATTGAAGAAGTTGAAGGTTTTAATTGGAGCATTTCTAAAGATCGTTACGATACAAACACTATCTTTGTCGTGGTTCATGGACTAAAAAGCGTTCAAAGTGCCACAGGATTCGCAGAAATCCTAAAAACGAAAAATGATCTTATAAAATCTAAACCACCTTTAGGGATTTCTTCCAAAAATTATCAAACGGTTCAAATTCATAAAAATTTAGAAGCTTACATAAATTCAATCAAATAAAACAAGACTCTTATGTTTACAGATAACAAAAATTCAAAATCTAATCTGAATTCATTTTCACAACAAAATACCATTGCTCAGGGAACCACTTTTAATGGTGATTTAACTAGCGAAGGCGATTTTAGAGTCGAAGGTGCTATTACTGGATCATTGAAAACTTCAGGAAAAGTTGTCATCGGAAAAACAGGTGAAATAGACGGTGTTTTAACTTGTAACAATGCAGATATCGAAGGGAAGTTTAAAGGAACTTTAAGTGTTTCGGACACACTTAGTTTACGTTCATCAGCACAGGTAGAGGGGGAGGTTCAAATAGGGAAACTGTCCGTAGAGCCAGGGGCCTCATTTAACGCTAACTGCTCGATGAAGGGCTCTGTGAAAGAATTGAAAAACGAGGCGGCATCTGTAACCCCTCAAAACACTTCCAAAACTGGACAATCCGCTTAAACAACTCGCCGTACTCTCTGGAATTGGGATTCAGATGGTTGCCATAATTGCAGTCGGTACATTTATAGGGGTTAAGTTGGACGAAACCTATCCTAACAAAAACAACCTTTTTACATTAATTATAACGTTGACATCAGTTGTCACATCAATTTATTACGTCATAAGACGTGTTATTTCAGTTTCAAAAGACGATAAATAAATGAATGATCTTTTCATAAAGCGACAACTAAATTTCCTTATTCAACTTCTGGGCCTATGCACGTTGCTTTTTGGAGCCCATAGCTATTTAAACTATCATTTTGCTAAAGACATCCTTTTGTTTTTCCCTTTATGGCACATATACTTATTTCATATAGTGACAGTGTTAATGATTTACTCCTTAATAAATTATCGCGATTCTACAGGAAAAACGGACGTATTTAATGTTTTTATGTTAGGGATGCTTCTCAAAATGATATTAGTGATTCTTTTTCTTTTGCCGTGGCTTTTATCGGAGGCTGACCAAAAAGGGTTTGACTTAACCAATTTTTTTGTTCCATACTTTGTTTTATTGGCTTTTGAAGTGTATTCTGTAACGAAATTTCTTCAAAAAAAGCAACAACACGACTCCACCCTCAAAGAGAGCAAATAATCATTATAATATTGTTTGTCATTTAATTAAATGTGTGTACATTTGCAGCAAAATTAATCAAGGTATTTTTAATTAAAAGCAGCATATTGAACACCTTTAGAACCGTATTATTTACAACATTATTTTTAGCACTATCATTTATAGGTTTTGCTACTGACAAAGAACCATCTAAAGACGATGCGCCTTTTGATCCAAAAGCGATGATTTTACATCACGTAAAAGATGCACATGAGTTTCATTTATGGGATTGGAAAGGGAGTCCGGTTTCATTGTCATTACCTATTATAGTGTGGACCGATAATGGATTGACAAGCTTTTCCTCAAGTGAATTTCACCATGATGATGAAGGCCAAACGATTGTGGAAGCAAATGGAGGACGCTTTGTTAAATTGCACGAAAAAATTTATCAGTTAGATTCAGGTGCTACCGCTGTGGCTTACGATGCAGAGCATCACCCTACAAACGCTAATAAACCTCTAGATTTTTCAATTACAAGAAACGTGTTTATGATGTGGGTTTCTGTCGCGCTATTGTTATTTATATTCTTAACAACGGCAAGAAGCTATAAAAATTCTAAAGATGGTGTGCCAACTGGAATTGCTGGGTTCATGGAGCCCTTAATAATATTTGTTAGAGATGAAATTGGGAAGCCAATGATTGGTGAGCATAAGTATAAAAGGTACATGCCTTACCTGCTAACGATCTTTTTCTTTATTTGGATTAATAATATATTCGGTTTAATTCCGATTTTAAATGGGGCTAACTTAAGTGGTAACATTGCGTTTACATTTACACTGGCTGTTTTCACCTTTATAATTACAACATTTAGTGGTAACAAAAACTACTGGAAACACATCTTTTGGATGCCAGGTGTTCCTGTACCAATGAAACTATTTTTAATGCCTATCGAGATTATTGGAATGTTTGTAAAGCCAATCTCGTTAATGATTCGGTTGTTTGCTAACATTACAGCAGGACACGTTATCATATTAGCATTAATGTCATTAATATTTGTATTCAAGTCCGTTGCAATTGCCCCCGTATCTGTAGCATTTTCATTATTTATTACAGTGATCGAAATTATCGTAACAGCAATACAAGCCTATATATTTACAATATTGTCAGCGCTCTATTTTGGGATGGCAACAGAAGAAGAACATTAATTAATTTAAATTTATAACTATGACTATTACTGGAATTGCAGCTATTGGAGCTGGTTTAGCAGCTATTGGAGCTGGTGTTGGTATTGGTAAAATTGGTGGATCTGCCATGGATGCTATGGCACGTCAACCTGAAATGCACGGAAAAATTCAATCTTCCGCATTAATTTTAGCAGCCTTCGTAGAGGCGGTAGCACTCTTTGGAGTTGTTGTTGCTTTCTTACAAGGGTAAAACACAAAAAATACTGAAGTGACGGTTGGTTACTTCAGTATTTTTTAAATTTAAGTTATTTAAAAAAACAACAAAGAAATGGATTTAATTACACCAGGATTTGGATTGGTATTTTGGACGGCAGTAACGTTCATCTTCCTATTAGTGATATTAAGAAAATTTGCTTGGAATCCAATTTTAGGCGCCGTTAGCGATCGTGAAGAAGGGATTAAAACTGCTTTAGCATCTGCAGAGAATGCACGCAAAGAAATGGAAAACCTCACAGCCGATAACGACCGTATTTTAAAAGAAGCTCGTGCAGAGCGTCAAGCGATGCTTAAAGAGGCTCGTGAGTTAAAAAGTAACATGATTGAAACTGCTAAAACTGAAGCTAAAGAAGAAGCTAATAAATTAGTAGCGCAAGCGCAAGCAGCGATTGCATCTGAAAAGAAAGCCGCTATTGCAGATTTAAAATCAGTGGTTGCCGAACTTTCAATTTCGATTGCAGAAAAAGTGGTTCGAGCAGAGCTTTCGGACCAATCAAAACAAGAAAAATTAGTGGAATCAATGTTGGAAAACGCTACACTAAACTAATTAATCATGGCAGGAACACGAGCAGCAATAAGATATGCAAAAGCTGTATTAAGCTTAGCATCAGATAACAAACAAGCAGCGGCAGTCCAGGCAGATATGACCCTGATCGGTCAAGCAATTGCAAACAATGCTTCTTTGGAAGAGGCCCTTAAAAGCCCTGTCGTAAAACTGTCAGAAAAGGCCAATGTATTAAACGCCTTATTTCCTTCTGTGAGCTCAGAAAGCAAATCATTGTTTAATATTTTAGTAAGTAATAAACGAGTTAATATCCTTGGACAAGTAGCCACCCAATATGGGATTCTATATGACCAAGTTAATAATAAAGCACACGCTTTTGTAACCACAGCAGTTCCAATGACTCCAGAATTAGAAGTCAAAGTCATGGCGAAGCTTAAAACCTTAACTACAAAAGAAGTAACACTTAATAAAACAGTAGATGAAAACATCCTTGGAGGTTTCATTTTACGCGTTGGAGATCAGCAATATGATGCAAGTGTCTCGAACCAATTAAATACATTAAAAAGTAAATTTACAATAAACTAAAACTATACTGAGATTCAATCAGAGGTATAAAATAAATTAAGATGGCAGAAGTAAAAGCAGCTGAAATATCAGCAATTTTAAAACAACAACTTTCAGGTTTCGAATCAACAGCTTCTCTAGATGAGGTTGGAACCGTATTAACTGTAGGGGATGGTATTGTTCGTGCATACGGGCTTTCGAATGCTGAATATGGCGAACTTGTACAATTTGAAGGCGATCTTGAAGGGATTGTATTAAACCTTGAAGAAGACAATGTTGGAATCGTACTTTTAGGAGCTTCTAATGTAATAAAGGAAGGTTCAATTGTAAAACGTACAGGACGTATTGCTTCGATCAACGTTGGGGAAGGAATTGTTGGTCGGGTGGTTGATACACTTGGCGCACCTATTGACGGTAAAGGTCCTATTGAAGGAAAACTTTACGAAATGCCTTTAGAGCGTAAAGCACCAGGGGTTATTTTTCGTGAGCCTGTAACAGAGCCCTTACAAACAGGGATCAAGTCGATTGATGCCATGATCCCAGTAGGACGTGGACAACGTGAGTTGGTCATTGGTGACAGACAAACGGGTAAAACAGCCGTTTGTATTGATACCATTTTAAATCAAAAAGAATTTTACGATGCTGGGGAACCAGTCTATTGTATCTATGTTGCAGTTGGACAAAAAGCATCTACAGTCGCATTGATCGCTAAAACATTAGAAGAAAAAGGCGCCTTAGCGTACACGACAATCGTCGCAGCGAATGCTTCGGATCCTGCACCAATGCAAGTGTATGCACCCTTTGCAGGTGCCGCTATTGGTGAGTTTTTCAGAGACACTGGTCGTCCAGCACTTATAGTATATGACGATTTATCAAAACAAGCGGTTGCTTACCGTGAAGTTTCTCTTTTATTACGTCGTCCACCAGGACGTGAGGCGTATCCAGGTGATGTATTTTACTTACATTCCCGTTTATTAGAGCGTGCAGCAAAAGTCATCAACAACGATGAAATTGCAAAAGACATGAACGATTTGCCAGACTCCTTAAAGCCAATTGTAAAAGGTGGTGGGTCTTTAACAAAA